>LWDU01042019.1_pt1 | contig 67937 bp, 63 predicted proteins | sample 727161 | NCBI WGS metagenome assembly LWDU01 (sample SAMN04566230, study PRJNA314399) | hydrothermal vent metagenome | isolation source: deep sea hydrothermal plume seawater | place: Mexico: Gulf of California, Guaymas Basin | collected 2004-07-11 | reverse complement strand
TTAGCGCCGATGATAGTGTGGCAGTAGCCATGTGAAAGTAGGGAACCGCCAGGCTTTTACACAAAAACCCGCCTTTTGGCGGGTTTTTTTTGCGAAATTGATTTGTATGAATATGATATAATTAGCTATGTAAAGAATTCTGATATTCATGTTTCATTCAGATGAACTTCATATAATTAAAGTGTTTTTAATAAAGAGGAATTAATACTGTGAGAAAATTATTTTTAGTCTTTGGTTTAGGGTTGCTTTTAGTTGGTGGCAACGCATTTGCTCATGGTGACGCGGCTCCCCAACCTGTTGATGTATCAACATTACCTCCGTTGGGTGAAGAGTGGTTGGAAACAAATCCATACAGTGGTCAAGAAGAAGTTATTAAAGTGGGTAAAGCGGCCTATACATCTAATTGTGCAAGATGTCATGGTTTAGGCGCGGTCTCTGGCGGCATTTCTCCTGATCTTCGTGAGTTAGAAGAAGGTGAAGAGGGTGATGAATGGTTTATCTATCGCATCAGAACAGGCGCTACACGTAATGGTATTACTTATATGCCTGCTTTCGAAGGAATTTTCAGTCAAGAAGCTATGTGGGCTATTAGATCTTGGATTGAAACTGTTCCTGCTGACTAATTTAGAATGAAGCAACTCATTATAATAATCCTGTTGGGAGTTTTCTCTCAGCAGGTTTTTTCGTTTTCAGAGGTGAAAGAAAAAGGCTATCTTCGAGTTGCTGTTTATAAAAATTATGCCCCCTTTTCTTTTCGCGAAAACGGTCGATTAACAGGCATAGAAGTTGATTTAGGTAAGTTACTCGCGGCCAAGTTAGGAGTCGACCCGTTAATCTGGGCCATTGGCGCAGACGAGAATATGGAAGATGACCTAAGAAACACAGTATGGAAAGGGCATTACCTCGGGGGAGGCACAGCAGATGTTATGTTCCATGTTCCCGTAAATAAGCGTTTTGCAGAAAATAACGACCGTGTTATTATTTTTAACCCTTATTTTAAAGAGGAAACTGTTGCTGTTAGACATAATTCAAAAGCAGGCATACCCTTAGCGACACTATTTGCCAACTCACTTATTGGTGTAGAGTTGGATACACTGCCTGATTTTTATTTAGTAGGCGCTATGGGTGGCCGCTTCAGAGAAAATGTTACACATTATGCTACAGTTGAATTGGCAATCAAGGCTTTGCAAGAAGGCGACGTTAAAACGGTCGTTGCTCCAAGAAGTCAAATCCAATCAGCATTGGGTAAATCAGTGAATGAATATTTATTTTCTGGAGTCTCAATGCCTGCATCTTACCAATCGAGTTGGGTTGTTGGAATGGCGGTTAAACAGGGCCGAGATAATCTTGTAACTAAAATCACTAAAGCGTTGGCAGAAATAAAAGCTTCCGGTGAGTTAAAGGCGTTATTTGAAAAGTACAACACAAGTTACATCGCACCTTAAATTCAACTTAGGGGCTTCATCAATAACAAGGAAGGCTAATGAAGAGAATAATACTATTATCACTGCTTCTTACCAGCGCCGTTTCGCTTGCAGCTCCATTGGAAGGTTTAAAGAAAATCTATCTCGTTAGTACTACTGGTGAACTTACGCAAGTGGCTACTGTCGAATTCAAGCCAAATAACGATAACATTGATTACACCGTTTCGATGATTGACAAGCCGTTTGAAAATCAATTTTTATCGATGAGGCCATTTAAATGTGTCATGGGTTCTAAGCAAGTGATGTGTCACGTACCTTACCCCTATGAGAAAAAAGGCTTTATTAAAAGAAGCGATCTAAGAGATTTATCTTTTGATTTGTTATTTTTGCATAAAAGTCCATCAGAATATGGCATCAATATGTGGAATGGTATTTTTTACAAACTATCCGTTGTTGGTATCCAGATAGAAGGTATTGTTTCCGAAGTGGATATGAATATTTTGGCTTCGCCGCCTGATAGCCTAGATGAACCGTTTGCCGAAGACGAAATATTTGAAGCGGATGAAAATAATTATGTGTACCCTCGCGTATTAATTAAGTAATATTTTTTAATGATGAAAAAAACCGCTCTATTACTACTGTGCTTAACGTTTTCATGTTTAACGTTTGCTAAAGAATTACCTCAAGACCCCTTAGGCTCGGTGCAGTGGAATGATATGTATAACGCTTTTTTAAAGGGGCATCCTGCAGTTTTTGATGACCGTGTAAAATTAATAGCGCCGAATTTTGCAGAAGACCCAATGAATGTACCTGTCACGGTGGATGCGCGAAATTTAAAGGACATAAAAAAAATCGTTATATTTGCAGACTTTAACCCCATTCCACTTATTGCGCGATTTTATCCAACAGGCGCTGAAGCACTACTATCATTTAGATTTAAAATTCAACAAGCCTCACCTGTTAGGGCAGCTGTTTTGACGGGAGATGGTAAATGGCATATGGCAGGAAGTTGGGTTAATTCTGCAGGCGGCGGTTGCACAGCCGCAAGTACAGGGCAGGTAGTCGGTGACTGGATGGACTATATGGGTGAGGTGTATGGCAAGCGTTGGGCTTCAAATAGTTCAAACCGTTTACGTTTTCAAATTAAACACCCGATGGATACAGGTTTAGCACCAGGCATTCCTGCATTCTATATAGAACACCTTAACTTTAGAAATGACGCGGGTGATGTGTTGGCGCACCTGGAGTTGTTTGAGCCGATCAATGAAAATCCGGTGTTAAGTTTAAACTTTAAACAACGTGATAAATCTACACCTATTTTCATGACAGGCTCAGATAATAATGGCAACGAATTTGAGGCGGAATTTCACTTATGAGTTATTTGCTTAAGTTTTCCTTAATTTTGTTTGTTCAAATAATTGTAACGTCAGTGACGATAGCTGCAAATTTTGACTACCAATTAAAAGCAACTAAAGTTGCCGAGAATACATACGTATTCGTTGGTGAAACGGAAGATTTCACCTTTGAAAATGGTGGAAATATTGTTAATACCGGCTTTATTGTTACATCAGATGGTGTCGTGGTTATTGATACGGGCTCTTCGCTTAGATACGGTAATCAAATGAAAGAGGCGATTGCATCAGTCACAGACAAACCGGTTGTGCTTGTTTATATAACTCATCATCATCCTGACCACTTCCTAGGTAATCAAGCGTTTAAAGGTGTGGGTATAGTGGCACTTGGCGAAACAATCAAGAATATCAATAATGAAGGCGCTGGTTTTGCAGATAATCTTTATTTAATGGTCGGTGATTGGATGCGAGGTACGGATGTTTTGGCGCCAAACCACGTTGCTGAATTAGGCTTAGTGACTATGGGGCGGCACAAGCTAGAAATTATGTCATTAGCTGGGCATACTAGTGCCGATATGGCCATATTTGATCACACGACGGGGGTGCTTTTTTCCGGTGATTTGATATTCCATAAACGCACGTTAACAACACCACACGCAAATTTTGAGCAATGGTTGGCAAGCTTGACCACGCTACGTGCATTACCAATTAAAGTGCTCGTGCCGGGTCATGGTCCTATTACTAAGACAAAAAAGCCAATTAATGAGATGGTTGATTATATTAACTGGCTTGATGAGACCATAAGCAACGCCGTGAATGATGGTTTGTCTATGACAGATGCGATGCAAATAGAGTTGCCAGAACGTTTTAAAACGAATGCTTTATTAAAAAGCGAATTTTCGCGCTCAATAACTCATTTGTATTTGTCATATGAGAACCTTGTTTTTAAACGTGTAAATTAATAATGATGATTCGTGTAGTAAGTGTTTTGTTTTTTATTGCGATATTTTCATCTGCTTGTGCTGAAACCGATATAAAAACAAACCAAATTGACGAGCCTTATCGCGGGTTGCCATATCATGCGGTTACAAGTCAGGTGCCGCCGATTGGCATTAAGCGTATTTCAGCCATTGATTTAAAAGGTTTATTAGCAAGTAAGCAAAAGCCAGTAATGATTGACGTTTATGGTGCTATTTTTAGAGAAGAATCTTTGGATTTTGATGGTGCTTGGCTTGTTAGTTCACCACGTAAAAATATTCCGGGCAGCGTTTGGTTGCCGAATGTCGGTAAACAAGAATTGAAACCCGTTGTGAAACTGTATTTTGATACTAATTTAGTAGACTTAACGTCAGGCGATAAATCAAAGTCGTTAGTTTTCTACTGTATTGAAGATTGCTGGATGGCTTGGAATGCTGCTAAACGAGCGCGTGAATGGGGTTACAGCGACGTTATGTGGTTTCGTGAGGGTGTAGATGGTTGGAAAGATATCAATGGACAGCTTGAGCCTATTGAGCCCATTAATTTGCCCGTTAATGATTAGTTGTAATTTCTAGACAATAATAAAAAAGGCAGCCAATTGGCTGCTTTTTTACATGTCTTGTAACGGGCTTAGAATGAATCGCCTGGTATGCGAACCCAGCCTTCCATCAACACCCTAGCGCTACGGCTCATGATGGCTTTTGAAACAGCCCATTCGCCATTTTCGATACTGGCTTCAGCACCCACACGCAACGTTCCTGATGGGTGACCAAATATAACTGCACAACGTTCACCACCGCCTGCGGCAAGGTTCACCAATGTGCCAGGAACAGCAGCGGCAGCGCCAATGGCTACAGCGGCTGTGCCCATCATCGCGTGGTGTAGTTTGCCCATGGATAAGGCACGTACGTGTAAATCTATGTCATTAGCAGCAATGTTTTTATTACTTGAGGTTGTATACGCTTTAGGCCCGCTAACAAACGCGACTTTGGGCGTATGTTGGCGACTTTCAGCTTCCTTTATGTCAGTAATCAAGCCCATTTTAATGGCACCGTAGGCACGAATAGTCTCGAACATGGCGAGTGCTTTGTCATCATTGTTAATGTCGTCTTGCAGCTCGGTGCCAGAATAATTGATGTCCTCAGCGTTGATGAAAATAGTGGGTATGCCCGCAGTTATCATCGTTGCTTTAAATGTTCCTACGCCAGGCACTTCAAGGTCATCCACTAAGTTGCCAGTGGGGAACATAGACTCGCCATCGGCAGATGGTTTCATGAATTCAACGGCCACTTCTGCGGCGGGGAATGTAACGCCATCTAATTCAAAGTCACCTGTTTCTTGTACTTCACCATTGGTGATAGGTACATTGGCGATAATGGTTTTGTTGATATTCGCTTGCCAGATTCGTACAACGGCGATGCCATTTTCTGGAATTCTGCTGGCGTCAACTAAGTCTTGTGAAATGGCAAATGAGCCAACCGCAGCGGTTAAATTGCCGCAGTTACCGCTCCAATCAACAAAGGCTCTGTCGATAGCCACTTGGCCAAATAAATAGTCAACATCGTGATCCGCTTGGGTGCTTTTAGCGAGAATCACCGTTTTGCTGGTACTTGATGTTGCGCCACCCATGCCGTCAGTTTGTTTACCGTAAGGGTCTGGGCTACCAATAACGCGCAATAATAAATTATCACGTGCTTCACCGGCAACTTGAGCCGTTTCAGGCAAGTCGGTTAAATTAAAGAACACACCTTTGCTGGTGCCACCACGCATATACGTGGCAGGAATTTTGATTTGGGGTACGTGAGCCATTTAGGTGTCCTATTAAGCAGCAGTTGAAGACTCAAGGAAGTCTTGAGCAAAGCGTTGTAATACACCGCCAGCTTGATAAACCAATACTTCATCGGCAGTATCCAAGCGACAAGTCATGGGTACATCAACTGTTTCGCCATTTTTACGGGTGATGGTTAAGGTCAATGTAGCCAGTGGTGTAATGTCGCCGGTTACGCTGAATGTTTCTGTGCCATCAATGTCATATGTGTTGCGATTGTCGCCAGACTTAAATTCTAATGGCAGTACACCCATGCCAACTAAATTGGTACGGTGAATACGTTCAAAGCCTTCGGCGGCGATGGCTTCAACACCCGCTAGGCGTACGCCTTTGGCAGCCCAGTCACGTGATGAGCCTTGTCCATAATCCGCGCCAGCAATAATGATGAGTGGTTGCTTGCGTTCCATGTACGTTTCAATGGCTTCCCACATGCGGCTAACCTCGCCTTCTGGTTCAATACGAGCCAAAGAACCTTGTTTTACTTCACCGTTTTCTAGAACCATTTCATTCAATAGTTTTGGGTTGGCAAACGTCGCGCGTTGAGCCGTCAAATGGTCACCGCGGTGTGTTGCATACGAGTTAAAGTCAACTTCTGGCAAGCCCATTTTATCTAAGTAGGCACCAGCAGCGCTGTCGAGCATAATCGCGTTAGACGGTGATAAATGATCGGTCGTAATGTTGTCACCTAATACAGCTAGTGGGCGCATACCTTTCATTGTACGTTCGCCTGCTAATGCGCCCTCCCAGTACGGAGGGCGGCGAATATAGGTAGTTTGCGGACGCCAATCGTATAGTGGATGAACTTGCTCAGCTTGAGCAACATTTTCTGGGAACATAGGGATGTAGATTTCGCGGAATTGCTCGGGCTTAACGCTTTGCTTGACAATGTTGTCAATTTCTTCATCACTAGGCCAAATATCTTTCAAGGTAATAGGATTGCCGTCTTGATCATTTCCAAGCACATCTTTTTCAATATCAAAACGAATGGTGCCTGCAATCGCATAGGCAACCACTAATGGAGGTGAAGCTAAGAACGCTTGTTTTGCATACGGGTGAATACGGCCATCAAAATTACGGTTGCCAGATAAAACAGCGGTTGTATACAAGTCGCGATCAACAACCTCTTTTTGAATAACAGGATCTAACGCGCCGCTCATGCCGTTGCAGGTTGTGCAGGCAAAACCGACGATGCCGAAGCCCATTTCTTCAAGTTCAGGTAGTAGCTTTGAATCTTCAAGATACAGTTGGGCGACTTTGGAACCCGGTGCGAACGATGTTTTAACCCAAGGTTTACGTTTTAAGCCAAGCTTATTTGCGTTACGTGCGATAAGAGCCGCGGCAATAACGTTACGCGGATTACTGGTGTTTGTGCAACTGGTAATCGCTGCGATGATGATAGCGCCATCAGGCATTAAGCCTTCTTCATTTTCTACTACACCTGAGATGCCGCGTTCAGCCAGTTCAGATGTTGGTACGCGACGGTGTGGGTTTGATGGGCCTGCAATATTACGAACAACAGACGATAAATCAAACGTTAGGACGCGTTCGTATTCGGCTGTCTCAAGGTCGTCAGCCCATAGGCCAGTTTCTTTGGCATATGTTTCGACTAATTTAACTTGCTCAGCGTCGCGCCCCGTTAGTTTTAGGTAATCAATGGTTTGTTCATCAATGAAAAACAACGCAGCAGATGCGCCAAATTCAGGCGTCATATTTGAGATGGTGGCACGATCACCAATGGTTAGGCTGCGCGCGCCTTCGCCATAAAACTCTAGGTAAGAGGAAACAACTTTGGCGTTACGCAAAAATTCGGTCATCGCCAAGACAATATCGGTGGCGGTGATGCCGGGTTGAGCTTTGCCAGTTAGCTCTACGCCGATAATATTCGGTAAGCGCATGTAAGAAGGGCGGCCTAACATCACAGTTTCAGCTTCAAGTCCGCCCACGCCAAGAGCGATAACACCTAATGCGTCGACGTGTGGTGTGTGACTATCAGTACCCACGAGGGTGTCTGGGAATGCAATGCCATCACGAGCGTGAACAACGGGTGACATTTTTTCTAAATTGATTTGGTGCATGATGCCGTTGCCGGGTTGAATCACATCAACATTTTTAAAGGCGGTTTTACACCAGTTAATAAAGTGAAAACGATCATCATTACGGCGGTCTTCAATCGCACGGTTTTTTTCAAAAGCGTCTTTTTCAAAACCCGCGTGTTCCACAGCTAACGAGTGATCAACAATTAGCTGAGTAGGTACAACCGGGTTAACTTCTGCAGGATCACCGCCTTTGTCGGCAATCGCGTCACGTAAGCCTGCAAGATCAACTAGGGCTGTTTGGCCAAGAATGTCATGGCAAACAACACGGGCTGGGTACCAAGGAAAATCGAGGTCTTGCTTGCGTTCAATGATTTGTTTAAGTGAGTCAGTTAATGATGCTGGGTCGCAACGACGCACAAGGTTTTCTGCATATACGCGTGATGTGTACGGTAGCTTGGCGTAAGCGCCAGGTTGAATAGCTTCTATTGCAGCGCGTGTGTCGAAAAAGTCTAAGTCGGTGCCGGGAAGTTTTTTGCGGTATTCAGTGTTCATGTATTTACTCACTTAATATAGGTATAGATAAAAAAGCCAGCCTTAAAGTTCAAGACTGGCTGTGCTTTCTTATGAAAAGGTGTTTAGCCTCTATCTGCAAACGGTTTAACAGAACGAGGGGCTTCACCAATATAATCCGCATTAGGTCGAATAATGCGGTTGTCTGAACGTTGCTCCATCACATGAGCCGTCCAACCTGATACGCGTGACATCACGAAGATAGGCGTGAACAACTTAGTAGGGATGCCCATGAAGTGATAAGCAGAGGCGTGGAAGAAATCAGCATTGCAGAATAATTTCTTTTCGCGCCACATGACCTCTTCGCATCGCACAGACACAGGATACAACGTAGTGTCACCAGCTTCATTGGCCAGTTTTTCAGACCATTTTTTGATGATGGCGTTACGTGGGTCTGATGTTTTGTAGATAGCGTGGCCAAAGCCCATGATTTTTTCTTTGCGTTCCAGCATGCCCATCATTTTTTCTTCAGCTTCTTCAGGTGATGTCCAGTCTTGAATCATGTCCATCGCCGCTTCGTTAGCGCCACCGTGTAGTGGGCCACGTAATGTGCCAATGGCGCCGGTTACGCAAGAATGAATATCAGATAAAGTTGAAGCACAGACACGAGCAGCAAATGTAGAGGCATTAAACTCATGTTCTGCATATAGAATAAGTGACACTGTCATAATTTGCGCATGAAGGTCGCTAGGCTTTTCGCCGCGCAACAAATGTAAGAAATGACCGCCAATTGAATCATCATCTGTTTCAGTATTGATGCGTACACCGCCGTGACTGAATTTGTACCAATAGCAGATAATGGATGGGAATATAGCGAGCATACGTTCAACTTTTTCTTGCTGCTCAGAAAAATCGTTTTCTATTTCTAAGTTGCCCAGCATTGAACAGCCCGTGCGTAGTACGTCCATTGGGTGCGCATCGGCAGGGATTTTTTCTAATACAATTTTAAGTGCTTCCGGCAAACCGCGGTTGCTTTTTAGTCTGCCAATGTAGTCGTCTAATTGTTGTTGAGTAGGGAGTTCGCCTTTAGCTAACAAGTAAGCGACTTCTTCAAACGATGAAGTGTCAGCCAATTCGCTCATGTCGTAGCCTCTGTAGGTGAGGCCAGTGCCGGTTTTGCCGACAGTACATAGTGCAGTAGACCCAGCAGATTGACCTCTAAGGCCTTTCAGGCTGCCGTGTGTTTTTTCTTCAGTCATTTTTTATTTCTCCTTTGAAAATAGCGCGTCTAATTTTTGTTCGTATTCGTGGTAGCCCAACACATCGTAAAGCTCCATACGAGTTTGCATGGTGTCTACAACGTTTACTTGAGTACCTTCTTTACGAATGGTTTCGTAAACATTCAACGCAGCGTTGCTCATGGCGCGGAAAGCAGACAATGGATAAAGCACCATGCTCGCGCCGGCTTCACCAAGTTCTGTTGTTGTGAAGTAAGGAGTTTGACCAAACTCTGTGATATTTGCTAATACAGGCACGTCAACTGCGGCAGTAAATGCGCGGTAATCGTCCAATTCGTACACAGCTTCAGCAAAAATCATGTCTGCGCCGGCTTCAACGTAAGCGCAAGCACGATCAATAGCCGCTTGTTGACCTTCGCTGTTATACGCATCGGTTCGTGCCATTAAAACGAAGTCTGAATCTGTTTTAGCATCGGCTGCTGCTTTAACGCGGTCAACCATTTCTTCTTTTGTTACAAGCTCTTTGTTTGGACGGTGTCCGCAACGTTTCGCCGCGACTTGGTCTTCAATATGAACCGCAGCAACGCCAGCACGTTCAAATTCTTTAATCGTGCGAGCGATGCTAAAAGCGCTGCCCCAGCCAGTATCAATATCAACTAATAAAGGTACGTCGGTAGCAGCAGTAATGCGGCTAGCGTCTGTGAGTACGTCGTTTAATGTTGTTACGCCTAAATCGGGAAGGCCGAATGATGTGTTCGCAACGCCGCCGCCAGATAAGTAAATGGCTTTGTAGCCAGTTCTTTCTGCTAAGAGTGCTGCGTAGGCATTGATTGTGCCCATAATTTGTAATGGTTTTTCTTCTGCCATTGCTTCACGGAAGCGTAGGCCTGCTGATTTAATATTGCTCATCTAAAATAAAACTCCGACGTTAGATTTGTTAAACGCTTTTTGGATAACCAAGCGCTTTAAGGTTTTCGGCAATTTCGCCTAATGTTTCTGGATCGTCGATGGTGGCTGGAACTTTGTGCTCAACGCCATCTGCCATGCTACGCATTGTGCCGCGTAGGATTTTGCCAGATCGCGTTTTTGGTAAGCGTTTAACAATGGTCGCCATTTTAAACGCAGCAACAGGGCCAATTTTTTCGCGCATTAATGCAACCAGTTCTTTAACCACTTCAGCATCGTCACGGTTAGCGCCAGACTGTAATACAGCAAAGCCCATTGGGGATTGGCCTTTTAGTTTGTCGGCAACACCAATCACTGCGCATTCCGCTACGTCTGGGTGCTCTGCAATCACTTCTTCCATCGCGCCAGTAGACAGCCTATGACCAGCAACGTTAATCACATCATCAGTACGGCCCATGATGTAAACGTAGCCGTCTTCATCTTGGTAGCCTGCATCGCCAGTTTCGTAAAAGCCTTCGAATGTTTCTAGGTACGAGCTAAAGAAGCGTTCTTCGTTTTGCCAAAGCGTTGGGAAAGTACCGGGAGGTAACGGTAATTTGATCGCAATGGCGCCCATTTCGCCGTCTTTAACTTGTTCACCAGCTTCGTTCAAAAATTGTATGTCATAGCCTGGAACAGCTTTAGTCGGTGAGCCTGATTTAACTGGAAATTCTTCAAGGCCTAAGCAGTTAGCCGCAATCGCCCAACCGGTTTCTGTTTGCCACCAGTGGTCTACCACGGGAACTTGAATTTTATCTTGTGCCCAATGCAGTGTGTCTGGGTCGCAACGTTCGCCAGCAAGGAATAAAGCGCGCATGCAAGACATGTCATATTTTTTGATGTATTCGCAATCAGGGTCTTCTTTTCTAATCGCTCTTAAGGCTGTCGGCGCAGTGAATAATGATGCGACTTTGTGCTCAGAAATAATGCGCCAGAAAGCACCTGGGTCAGGCGTGCCGATTGGCTTGCCTTCAAAGATAAGCGTAGTGGAGCCGTTTAATAATGGGCCGTAACAAATGTAGGAGTGACCAACCACCCAGCCAATATCCGATGCAGCCCAAAAGACTTCGCCGGGTTTAATGTTGTATAGGTTTTTCATTGTCCACATAAGAGCAACAGCGTGGCCGCCATTGTCACGAACAACGCCTTTAGGCTGACCTGTTGTGCCTGATGTGTACAGAATGTAAAGCGGGTCGGTTGCTTCTACTGATACGCAATCAGCCGGTGTTGCATTCGCAACTGCGTCAGCCCAATCAACATCGCGGCCTTCTTGCATGGCGGCTACTTCTTGAGGGCGTTGGAAAATAACGGTGTTGGTTGGTTTGTGTTCGGCTAGCTCAATTGCGCCATCTAATAAAGGCTTGTACTTAATAATACGAGAACCTTCAATGCCGCAAGACGTTGAAAGAACTACTTTTGGTTTAGCATCATCAATACGAACCGCTAATTCGGCAGCAGCAAAGCCACCAAACACAACAGAATGAACTGCGCCAATTCTAGCGCAAGCTAGCATTGCCATCACGCCTTGGGGAATCATCGGCATATATATAAGTACGCGATCGCCTTTGGTAACGCCTAAGCCGGTTAACACGCCTGCAAGTTTTGCAACTTCATCTAAAAGTTCTTGGTACGAGTAGGTTCTTTTGGTGTCTGTAACAGGACTGTCATAAATAAGTGCAGCTTGGTCAGCGCGGCCGTTTTTAACATGGCGGTCTAGTGCGTTATAGCAAGTGTTTAATTTAGCGCCAGAAAACCAGCGGTACATTGGAGCGTTTGAATCATCAAGAACTTTGGTCGCCGGTTGATCCCAATCGATTGCTTTGGCTGCGTTACCCCAAAATTCGTTCGGGTTGTTAAGTGATTGTTCGTAGCTTTCTATGTACTTTCCCATCATCTTTCCTCGTTTTTTAATGTGCGTTTCTTATGCGCTTAGGTTATAAGCCGGCCGCGGATTATACGTTTTTTAAGCGTTTTTTTCAACCCAGACCGTTAGGCCTTGTGTTATCAAGTCAATGTCTAATGATAAAACGTTAATGATTTCGTTAGTCGTCAGCTGGCAACCCGTTTTTAAAATTTCTTCAATAAAGTAGGCTTGAACTTGAGTTTTAAGCGCATCGCTGTTTGGTGATTGCATGGCGAATTGTGCGAATAGCGTTACCCTATCACGTAGCGCTGAGGCCAAAGGTTGTAACTCATCGACTTTGTTAAAGTGAGTGAGATAGGCTCGATTGCACCCTGCAGCCATTAATTTATCAATTGATTTTAACCAGTCTTCGGGGTTGAAATCCACGGGTGAGGATGGCGGGAAGATGAATGGTTGCCCGTTAACGGTGAGTTCGGGGTAAGCGACGCCAAAGGTATCGCCGGTAAACACGCCATTGCTGGTATTGTCGACAATGCAAAAATGATGTTTTGCATGCCCAGGGGTGTCAATAAATTCAAGCGTTCGGCCTTGGAAATTAATATTGAAGCCGTCGTCAGCCACGGTGACGCGTTGTTCATCAATAGCAATCAAGTCACCATAGTGCTTTTTGAATTCGCCTTCGCCATACACGGCAGAGGCGCCTGCTTGCAGACGACTTGGGTCAATCATATGGCGTGCACCGCGGGGGTGAATAATCAATTGTGCATTGGGTGCGTGCTGCATCATGCTGCCCGCGCCGCCGGCGTGGTCCAAATGAACGTGAGTGGGGATGACGTAATCTACGTTTTCAAGCGGTATGTTCTTTTTTGCTAGCAGTTCAATTAATAAAGGCACAGTGTAATTAGTACCAACATCTATAAAAGCTGCGTGACCGTTTTGTTCTATTAGATAGCAACTGGCCAAGCCAGGACGAATGTATTGTGAATCGATACAGCTAACGCCGTGGCCAATGTCTTCGTATATAAGATTATTCATGTTTTTAGCTATTGTGAAAAGGAGTCGTTATGGTAAACTCAAAAGTCAGTTTTTCAAATTAAGATTTGGAAAATAGCTGGATTAAAAAAATTTTAAAGAATAAACGAGGAGTTTTAAATGGAACTACGTAAATTAAAGTCAGTCATTAAGGTCTGTCTTGCAAGTGCAGTATTGTCAGCAGGCGCAGCCAGTGCTGGTGTAACAGATGATGATATTTTAAATGATGCTACGAACACAGAAAACGTTGTGTCCTATGGCATGGGTTTACAGGGGCAGCGTTATAGCCCGCTTGATGCCATTAATGCAGACTCTGTTAAAGATTTAGTACCGGCTTGGTCTTTTTCTTTTGGTGGTGAAAAACAGCGTGGACAAGAAGCGCAGCCAGTTATTTATAACGGCAAAATTTTTGTAACAGCTTCTTATTCGCGTTTATTTGCGATTGACGCAAGAACGGGTGCAGAGCTTTGGGAATACAATCACCGTCTTCCTGATGGAATTCTTCCTTGTTGTGATGTTATTAACCGTGGTGCTGCGCTTTATGGCGACCTGGTTATCTTCGGTACACTGGATGCAAAAATCGTTGCTTTACATCAAGACACGGGTAAAGTTGTTTGGAAAGCTAAAGTCGATGATTATAAAGCGGGCTATTCATTAACGGCTGCGCCAATCATTGTTAAAGGTAAAGTGATCACGGGTGTTTCTGGTGGTGAGTTCGGTGTTGTTGGTCGTGTAGAAGCACGTGACGCATTAACCGGTGCGCTAGCATGGGTCCGTCCTGTTATCGAAGGCCACATGGGTTATAAATACGGCCCTGCTGTTAAAAAGAAAAATGGCAAATTTAAAGACGGCGAAAAAATCGAAAATGGCATCACAGGTACACGTGGCGCAACATGGCCGGGTGATATGTGGAAAACAGGTGGCGCAGCTACTTGGTTAGGTGGCACGTACGATCATGAAGTTGATTTGTTGTTCTTCGGCACAGGTAACCCTGCTCCTTGGAACTCTCATTTACGTCCTGGCGACAACCTATATGCTGCATCAACAGTAGCGATTGATCCTGATACAGGCAAAATGGTTTGGCATTACCAATCAACACCTAACGAAGGTTGGGATTTTGATGGCGTGAACGAATTTATCTCTTTTGACCTTAAAAAAGATGGAAAAACCATTAAAGCTGGCGCGAAAGCGGATAGAAACGGTTTCTTCTATGTGATGGACCGTACAAACGGTAAATTGATTTCAGCCAACCCATTTGTTACTCGCCAAGAGTGGACAACGGGTGTTGATATGAAAACAGGTCGTCCAATTGAAACTGCAACAGCTCGTCCAGGCAATCCTGCGGACTCAGCTGATGGTAAGAAAGGCACATCAACCTTTGCTGTTCCTTCTTTCCTAGGTGGTAAAAACTGGATGCCGATGGCTTACAGTCCAAAAACTGATTTATTCTACGTTCCTGCAAACGAATGGGGAATGGAGCTTTGGAATGAAGCGATTACCTATAAAAAAGGCGCAGCTTACTTAGGTGCTGGTTTCACTATCGAACCTTTGTATGAAGACTATATTGGTGCGCTTCGTGCCATTGATCCTAAAACAGGTAAACAAATTTGGGAATACAAAAACAATGCTCCACTATGGGGCGGTGTGATGACAACGGCTGGTAACTTGGTATTTTTCGGAACGCCTGAAGGTTACTTCAACGCATTAGACGCTGAAACAGGCGAGTTACTTTGGAGGTTCCAAACAGGTTCAGGTGTTATTGGTATTCCTGTTACTTGGGAAATGGATGGCGAGCAATATGTTGCTGTTGCTTCTGGTTGGGGTGGCGCGGTTCCTTTATGGGGCGGCCAAGTTGCCAAGCGTATTAAAGCGCTTAACCAAGGTGGTTCATTATGGGTGTTTAAACTTCATAAGAGCTAAGCTAAAAAGTAGTTTAAAAAAGCCGGCGTTTGCCGGCTTTTTTATGCCCACAGATTATTTTCTAATGATGATTAGAAAATAATCTGCTATAGTTTGGGTCATTAAGAATTGAACAATAAAGGAAAAAACATGGCAACGTATAAATCGCCCGTTCGGGATATGGAGTTTGTTTTAAATGAAATCATTAACGTGGATTCATTAACTCAAATCGAGAAATTTGAAGATGCAACGTCAGATATTGTATCGGGCGTGCTTGAGGAAGCGGCAAAGCAAATTGATGGCACGATTGGCGTCTTAAATGAATCCGGCGATGCACAAGGTGCGACGTTAAATGATGGAGAAGTGACAACGCCGGAAGGCTTTAAAGAAGCGTATGCTGCCTATGCAGAAAGTGGCTGGATTGGCTTGGATAAAGATATTGAGTTTGATGGTCAAGGCCTGCCTTATGCGTTGGCTACTGCGGTTACGGATATGTTGTCAGGTGCTAATGCGGCATTCTCTTTATACCCTGGGTTGAGCAATGGTGCGTATGAAGCGCTAAAAGCACATGGTTCACAAGAACAGAAAGATACCTACATGAGTCATTTGAGCATGGGGGATTGGAGCGGCACGATGTGTTTAACCGAACCCGGTGCCGGTAGTGATTTGGGACAAGTTAGAACAAAGGCAACACCGCAAGATGACGGTAGCTATTTGATTGAAGGCAGTAAAATCTTCATTACAGCGGGTGAACATGACCTAACCGATAATATTCTTCACTTAGTGTTGGCAAGAACGCCGGGGGCACCTGAAGGTATTCGTGGTATCAGTATGTTTATTGCGCCGAAACACATGGTTAATGACGACGGCTCTTTAGGTAATCGTAATGCCATCGTGTGTCCAAGCATTGAAGAAAAAATGGGTATTCACGGTTCGTGTACTTGTGTGTTGAATTTCAATGATGCCAAGGGCTACCTTGTGGGCGAGTTGAACAAAGGTATTCAGAACATGTTTGTGATGATGAACTCAGCTCGTTTAATGGTTGGCTTGCAGGGATTAGGCGTTGCTGAGAGAGCCACGCAAAATGCCATTACTTATTCTAAAGAGCGAAAGCAAGGTCGCCCATTAACACGCAAAGCTGAGTCATCGTTCGATAGCGATACTATTATTGTGCACCCAGACGTGCGCCGTATGTTATTGACCATGAAGGCATTGACAGAAGGTTGTCGAATGATGGCCTACGACACGGCTAAGCACGTTGATTTGTCAGAAAATCATTTAGACGAGGCTGTTAGAGCGGCATCTAAAGCACGTGTGGATTTAATGACACCCATTTGTAAGGCCTTTATTACGGACGTCGGCGTTGAAGTGACCGGTTTAGGCGTGCAGGTGTATGGCGGCCACGGTTATATAAAAGAAAACGGCATGGAGCAAAACCTACGTGACAGTAAAATCTTTTGTATATACGAAGGCACGAACGGCATTCAAGCGATGGATTTGGTTGGTAGGAAGCTGTCGATGAACGGAGGGCAATTGCCGAAAGACTTTTTCGCAGATGTATTGGCGGAAATAGAATCCACAGGCAGTGAATTAAACTTTATTGCTGAGCCACTTAAATCTGCTTTGTTAGAACTTGGTAAAACAACCGATTGGTTAATTGAATCTAAAACTAATAACCCAAATGACTCAGCTGCAGCGGCGGTAGATTATTTGCAAATATTTGGTTTAGTAACGCTTGGTTATTATTGGTTGCGTGCGGCTAAAGTGTCTGTTGCAAATGACGGGGCTTTTTATCAAGGTAAATTAGCGACGGCAAAATTCTTTGCAACAAAATTATTACCACGTGTTCACGGCTTGGCGCCGGTAGTAATGGCGGGTAGTGATTGTGTAATGGACCCAAGTGAAGATTTAATTATCTAGTTGACACGCTGGTTAAAGAATAACGCAAGTTGAAAAGGCCCGCTTTTAAAGTGGGCTTTTTTATGTGTGTTAACACCTATGCGCGTGTTAATATTTATAATGATAAACACACCATAAGCGAGTTGTAATGAATCTTTTTGAACTATCGCTGGATAAAAATCCTGCAAATTATGTTTCCCTTTCTCCATTAACATTCCTTAAACGTTCGGCGGATGTTTACCCAAACAAAATTGCATGTATTCACGGTGAGCAACGCATCACGTGGGCTGAAACATATCAGCGTTGTGTTAAGTTGGCAGCCGCGTTATCCGCGAAAGGCATAGGTAAAGGGGATACAGTTTCTGCAATGTTACCGAATATCCCAGCAATGTTTGAATTGCACTTTGCTGTGCCGATGCTGGGTGCGGTACTGCATTCAATTAATACGCGTTTAGATGCAGAGTCTGTAGCGTTTCAATTGGATCATGCCGAAAGTAAGGCGGTATTTATTGACAGCGAATTTGCTGCGATTATGAATGTGGCAATAAAGGAAGCAGAGGTTGCGCCGTTTGTTGTTGATGTAGAGGATGCCACGTTTAGCGCGAAGAATAAGATTGGCCAATTTGAGTATGAATCTCTAATTGGCGAAGGTAGCGAGGCATATCAATGGGAATTGCCAGAAGACGAATGGCAAGCGATTACCCTAAATTACACCTCAGGCACAACTGGCAACCCCAAAGGCGTCGTATATCATCATAGAGGTGCGTATTTAAATGCCATCAGCAATGTCATTACCTGGGATATGGGTAATCACCCCGTATACCTTTGGACATTACCCATGTTTCATTGCAATGGTTGGTGTTTCCCTTGGAGCCTTGCAGCATCCGCGGGTACAAATATTTGCTTGCGCTCGGTATTACCTAAAACAGTTTATAAACTCATTAAATCTGAAAAGGTTGACCACTTCTGTGGCGCACCAACGGTGTTAACGATGTTAATCAACACCCCAGCGAAGCATAAAGAAGGCATTAATCATAAAGTAAAAGTAATGACAGCTGGTGCAGCGCCGCCTGCGGCTGTTATCCAGAACATGGAAAAGATGGGTTTTGATGTCACGCATGTTTACGGTTTAACTGAAACATACGGTCCTTGTACCGTGTGCGCTTGGCATGATGAATGGGATGAGTTGCCAAATGATGAGCGAGCGACGTTAAGGGCGAGGCAAGGTGTTCGTAGCGCCATGCTGGAAGACTTAATGGTTGCTGACCCTGAAACGCTTGAACCGATGCCAAAAGACGGCGTGAGTATGGGTGAGGTGTTTATGCGCGGCAATAATGTTATGAAAGGATATTTGAAAAACCCGGCCACTACGGAAGAATCGTTTAAAGGCGGCTGGTTTCATTCGGGTGATTTAGCGGTGTGGCATGAAGATGGCTATATTGAAATTAAAGATCGCTCAAAAGATATTATTATTTCAGGCGGGGAAAATATTTCCACCTTGGAAGTGGAGTCAGTTTTGTACCGGCACCCAGCCGTTATGGAAGCTGCGGTTGTTGCTAAGCACGATGATGTTTGGGGTGAAAAGCCATGTGCTTTTGTGACATTAAAAGAAGGGAAAAAGGCGACTGAAAAAGAAATTATAGTTTTTTGTCGTGATAATTTAGCGCATTACAAAGCACCAAAATTCGTTGTGTTTGGCGATTTGCCTAAAACATCAACCGGTAAAATTCAAAAATTCGTCCTGAGGGATAAAGCTAACGCGTTATAAATCGGCAATAAGGCCTGCGTTAATGTCGGATATGCTAGCGCAACCGGCTAGGGCCATCACGAGTTTTAATTCAGACTGTAATATAGTTAATATATCTTCAACACCTTGCTGTCCTGAATGACTTAGTCCCCAGATAACAGGGCGACCAATGCCAACGCATTGAGCACCCAAGGCCAGTGCCTTTAGAATATCGGTGCCTCTACGAATACCACCATCTAAGATAATTGGAATTTGTTTATTAACAGCTTTGCTGATAGCCGGTAAGGCATCGATGCTAGCAACAGAGGTGTCTAATTGTCGCCCGCCGTGATTGGAAACGATGATGCCATCGACGCCGTGCTCAATAGCCAATTGTGCATCTTTTGGGTGCAAAATACCCTTTAAATAAATAGGTAGGCCGGCGTGTTCTTTTATCCACCGAATGTCTCGCCACGTAAGGCTTTTATTAATCAGTTCATCAAAATAATGAGACAGCCCAGAATGGCCGGTTTTATCCGGTAACTTACGGTGGCCTAGGGCGTGTAAGTTACTCATGTGTAAGCGATCGGGTAGTTGGAACTGGTTGCGCACGTCTTGTTCACGCTGCCCAAGAAACGGTGCGTCGACAGTAATCACGATAGCTTTACAGCCGGCATTCTTTGCTCGCTCGATAAGTGCTAACGTCGCTTCTTTATCTTTATAAACGTACAGTTGAAACCAAACAGAAGATTGAGTTGATGTTGTGACGTCTTCTATCGGTTGGTTTGCCATGGTGCTGCAAATCATTATATTGTTGGATGCGCTGGCAGCACGCGCGACAGCCAGTTCACCATCGGGGTGCGCCATACCAAGAAATGCAGTGGGCGAAATAATGAGTGGTGAGTCAACCGTAAGAGTGGCAAGACGGGTGCTTATATTGACGTTAGAGACATCATTCAAGACGCGTGGTAATAATTTAATACGCCGAAAAGCATCTGTGTTATCTGCAAGCGTATGCTCGTCCATTGCACCGCTTTTGTAATAGTCGCTAGCCGAGGGTTCTAGGAGAGCTTGACTGGCTTTCTCATAATCAAGTATGTTTAACATTCGTTCAAGTGAGCTCATATGGTTTTAAGAAGCCAAGGTCAAATATTATGGCAGACATACTACCATTTAAAAGAAAGTCGCTTTCAGAAAAGCATAAAGGGAATACGTTATGTAGGGAAGGGCATCACGGTTGGAGAGTTGATAAAAAGAGGTGGTTTGATGTGAAAAAAGGTAAACTGATGACCGTTTATCGTTGTAGGCGGTGCGGTTTGATGAAAAGCGTCCTGATTTAATATAAGCGCGTATCGAACAGTCATTAGGCTTTAATGCGAATGATCAATTAAGTAACTAAATTTTATTCAAGGGAGAAAACTGTGAAATTATTTAAAAAATTTGCTGCTGTGACTATGGTAGCTTTATTGGCGACGGGTTGTGCTTCAGTATCGACTGAAAAATGGCAAGACTGCGCTATAGCTGGCGCTGCTATTGGTGGTGCTGCAGGTGGATTTGGTGATGATCACGATAGAGAAGATTTATTGCTAAGTGCGGTAGGTGGAGCAATTATCGGTGGAACAATCTGTGCTTTAATGGCGGAAGACGATGTTAAACCAGCGCCTGTGCTTGATACGGATGGCGATGGCGTTTTAGATGACGCTGATCAATGCCCTAACTCAGCACCAGGTGCTGTTGTAAATGCATTAGGTTGTGTTGCACCGCTAGTACTGGATGGCGTTAATTTCCATACTGATTCTGCTGAGCTAACTGAAGAAGCTAAATCAGTTCTTCATCAAATTGCAACGGCTCATCATACACACCATAGTGATGTTGATTTGTTAATCAGTGGGCATACAGATTCTCAAGGTTCTGCAAACTACAATCAATCGCTGTCTCAACAACGTGCTGAAGCAGTGGTTGCCTTTATGGTCGAACACGGCTGTGATGTGACTAAGTTAACGGCAGTTGGCCATGGTGAAAGCGAAGCAATTGCGGATAACGCGACTAAAGACGGCCGTGCTAAAAACCGCAGAGTAGAGTTAAGCGTAAAATAATACGGTTAAAAGACAAATAAAAAGCAGGGCTTAATGCCCTGTTTTTTTTGTATATTAGTTTTATAAATATGCAGCAAATGCATTAGGTGAGCCTGAATAAGAGAGTAAGAGCTAGATTTTATAGGGCTTTGGTCGACCTTTACTTACTATAGGTTAGAATCAATTAGCTAGAACAAACAAATTAACATTCAAAAGGAGAGGATGATGGGGATTCAAAAAAATTAATGGCTATTATTGCGGCGGCTATTTTGTCTACAGGTTGTGCAACAGTTGAAACGGAAAGTTGGCAAAATTGTGCGATTGCAGGCGGCATGCTATGCGGCGAAACAGTGTTAGATAAAGCTGGTGCTGAGCCTGATACAGATGGCGATGGTGTCGTAGATAGCCGTGATGAATGCCCCAATACACCTGAAGGTGTAGTGGTAGGTAAAAATGGTTGTACCTCTGATTCAGATGGCGATGGCGTAGCAGACTATAAAGATCAGTGTCCTGATTCTGCACCAGGTGCAAAAGTAAACGAATTAGGCTGTGCAGAAGCATTGGTATTGGATGGCGTTAATTTCCATACAGCATCAGCTAACTTAACGGATTCTGCGAAAAAGATTTTGCTTCCGATAGCAGTGGCGCATCATAAACACCATGGAGATGCAAGCTTAGTGATTAGTGGGCATACAGATTCAGTGGGTGGCGAAGCGTATAACCAAGACCTATCTGAAAGGCGTGCAGCATCAGTTCGTGCCTTTATGATAACGCATGGCTGTGATGCTAATAAACTATCAACAAAAGGCTACGGCGAAAGCAAAGCAATTGCAGATAATACAACATCAGCAGGTCGCGCTAAGAACCGACGCGTGGAGTTAAGCGTCAAATAGACCGGTTGTAGAAAGATATGAAAACGGGGCGTATGCCCCGTTTTTTTGCAACTAACAAAAGAAGGGTCTCGGCTAGAAGCTTATTGCAGACCCAAATTGTGTGGGTAGTACGTATTGTTACGTAAATTGAGTGCTATTTTTTAGTGACTTTCCATTTTTGCGCAATGCCGTTTGATGCCTCACTAAAGAAATATTGACCATCCGCAGAGAAAGATAAAGCGATAATTGCAGCGGCTGTATTGCCCCAAAGGGCGCCTTTGGGCTGTAACCATGTATTTAACAAAGTGCCTGTTTTAACGTCCCATAAATCAATGCGTTGATTGGGTCGGCCAGTTAATATCGTGCTGCCATCTGGGGAGAATGTGCTGGCAGAGATAGTCATGTATCGCATTGGGAGCTGGCTAAGCATTTTTCCTGACAGGGTATCCCATAACCTTGCTTTCCCTAATGATGCATTGCTTAACGCATAACGGCCATCGTCAGATAAGGCAACATTATAAATTTTGAAATTTTGCCGCCACTGCTGAGCTCGTTCACCTGTTTTTAAATCCCATAAATTTGCATATTGGTCATTGCCACCGGTAAGTGCGTATTGATTGTTATTTGAAAGCGCAACCGTGTTGACAACGCCGTCATGATAAAAGGTGTGAATGATTCTTCCATGATATAAATCGAAGTAATAGGCTTTGTTTGACTCCATACCAATCACGGCACGTCGCCCATTGTCTGAGATAGCAATGTCTGTAATGGTTGGAAAATCCCAATAACCAATAATCTTTCCGCTTTTCGTTTCCCATAAAGCGAGTGAGTTGCTCTCGGCAGTGATGGCATGTTTATTATTGGCTGAGATGGCGGATGCTATTATGCCGGCGTTCTTGTCAGTGTGCTGCCACTCGTGGAGGTGGTTGTCTGTATTTACGTCGATTAGGTGGGCTGGTGCTCCGGATGCTGCGACGAGAGCAAGCGTGCCATCTTTTGAAAAGCTGGCTGAAAACAAACCGGCTTCATCGTGAGTCCATACTTTTTCTGAATGGCTTTCGTACTGACAAGCGGTTAGCAAGGACGCTGACAACAGTAAAAACCCGGCTTTTAAGTAATGGTCCATTTAGTAAGAGTAGCTTAATTATTTAAAAAAACGACGTAGTTTTGATTTTAGTTGTTTTAGTAGTCCGGTCGATTTATCGTTTTGTTTGTTTTCAGTCGTCACCTCTATATCATTGCCATGTATGAACGCGGTGAGCAACGTATTAAACGCCTTAGGGCGTTCGATCTGCGGAGCATGGCCTACGTGTCGGAAGGTGTGAAATCTGCAATTTGTAATGTCTTGTTGCATGTTTTTAAGCGCTTGCTGGGGGATGACAGTATCTAGCTCACCCCACATAATCAACACGGGGAAATCGGCGTGTTGCAATAACTGGAGGCCAGACCATGTTTTGAGAGTGGATAGAAAACCGCCAAACGCTTTAATGTCCATTTTTAGGGCATCGTCGACGGCTTGGTGTAATAGAACGTTTTGTTTGTCTAGACCGGGCATTGACTTTCTAAACGAGGCTGACATCATCTTTCTTTTGATACCAAGGGTGCCCATGAGCTTAAATAAATTTTTTGGAGAAAAGAAAGAATCTGATAAGGAAACATTGGCTAATGATGTCAGTCCTTCCGCTGGCACTGGTGCGACCAAGGTTAAAGAGATAATTCTATCGGGTATCTTAGCGGCAATTTCTTGTACGACCGCGCCGCCTAAAGAGTGTCCGACTAAATGAAATTGATTGAGTTGCAATTTATCGACAAAATCGAGAATGTCTTGGCAAAGTGTTTGTATGTCATACCCGTTATCAGTTACTTCACTGTCGCCACAACCTCTAAAATCAGGTGCGTAACCACAATAGCCAGTGGGTAAATTCTGTAAGTAAGGCTGCCAATAATGCCAACTTCCAAAGTTCCCATGCAAAAATATAATGGCTGTGTCGCCCTTTGTTTGGTGCTCGTAATGAAGATTAACGGATTTAAGTTGAATAAAAGGCATGCAGGTTAGTGAATCCAGTTGAGTTTGTTATGTAATGAGACGACAGAGCCAATAATAATCAGCGTGGGGGGTTTAGGTTTCAGCTCATCTACTTTATCGGCGATACCGGCTAAATCTGAAATAATGACGCGGTGATCTGCGGTCGTGCCTTTTTGAATTAGCGCAACCGGCGTGTTACTTGGTAAGTTACGTTTGATGAGTTTTTCGCAAATTTGTGGCAAACCAATCAAGCCCATATAAATTACAATTGTTTGGTTTGGCTTAGCAAGTTGATCCCAGTCAAGGTTCACTGTGTTGTCTTTTAAGTGCCCTGTTACAAACAGACAGGACTGCGCATGGTCACGGTGAGTAAGGGGAATGCCTGAATAGCTTGCGCAGCCTGATGCGGCAGTAATGCCTGGCACGACTTCAAAGGCAATGTTCTCGTCAACGAGTGTTTCGATTTCCTCACCGCCACGACCAAACATAAAAGGGTCGCCACCTTTCAACCTGACGACGCGCTTTCCAGCGTTAGCTAGTCTGATTAACAGGCTGTTAATGTCTTCTTGAGGCACGCTGTGGTCGCTTCTTTTTTTGCCAACGTACATGCGTTCTGCATCGCGACGAGCAAGATTCAAAACACCTTCGGAGACTAGACGGTCATAAATAATGATGTCGGCCTGTTGTAGAATCCTTAGCGCTTTGAGGGTTAATAATTCAGGGTCGCCAGGGCCAGCGCCAACGAGGTAAACTTTTCCTTCTGCCGGCTGGTCTTGACATTGTTTTAAGCTACGTTGTAATTCTTCTTCCGCTGCTGTGTGCTTGCCCTGATAACTTAAGTCAGCGGTGGCGCCATTGAATGTGTTTTCCCAAAAAATGCGCCGCTGTTCAGCGTTTGAAAAGTGGTCTTTTACTGATTGCCTGAATTTGGCGGCAAGCTTAGCTAAGTCGCCTAACTTGTGAGGCAATAATGTTTCTAACTTTGCACGTGTTAGGCGGACAAGTACGGGCGCAACGCCACCACTGGATATACCGATGGTGATAGGTGCACGATCCACAATAGCAGGAAAAATAAAGCTGCATAGCGCTGGCTGATCGACGACGTTAACGGGAATATTGTTGGCATGAGCTTCGGCTGACACATTCTCGTTTATGTCGGGGTTGTCGGTTGCGCAGACAACCAAACTGAACGTTTGCGTATCGTTGGCTTTAAATAGTCTCTTGATATGTTGCAGTTTGCCATCCTTAGCACGTTGCATAAGTTCATCTGATAACGATGGCGATATAACGGTAACGCTTGCCCGCGCATCCATGAGTAATCGAACCTTGCGAGTGGCCACAGCGCCACCGCCAATCACAAGACATTTTTTGTCGTCCAGTTTGTGAAAAAGAGGTAGAAAGTCCATGGTTTATTTTAGCTTGGAATGCCTAAAGCAGGTGGTTAAGTGGTCGTTAACTAAGCCAGTAGCCTGCATTAATGCGTAACAAATCGTTGGGCCAACGAAACTAAATCCTCTTTTCTTTAAATCACGGCTGAGGCGAATAGAGATATCTGTTTCATTAGGCACTTGTTCGTGGGTTTGCCAGTGGTTAATAATGGGCTTGTTGTCGACGAAGCCCCAAAGATAAACTGAAAAACTACCAAATTCATTTTGTACTTGGAGAAAGGCCTTTGCATTTTTTACGCTGGCATTAATTTTTAATTTATTGCGGATTAACGTTGCGTTTGACAATAATGCATCAATCTTTTGTTGGCTGTAGTTGGCGACAACAGCAGGGTCAAAATTGTCATACAACTGACGGTAATCTTCCCGGCGTTGTAACACAATAGACCAGCTTAATCCGGCCTGTACGCCTTCTAATATAAGAAACTCGAACAGTTTGTGTTCATCTTTTAGTGGCACACCCCATTCGGTGTCATGGTAAATAATATCCAGCGGTTTTTTTGCCCAAGAACAACGATTTAGCTTGTCCATTCGTTAGCGTAAGCTGATTATCGGCCATGACTGATCGCTTGCGTGCTGTTTCAGTGCAGAATCAGGGTCAACAGCGACGGGGAATGTGACCTTTTTCAACAACGGTATGTCGTTATGCGAGTCAGTGTAAAAGGTGCTGTTTTTTAGGTTGGCTTGATTGCTTATTAGCCAAGCATTTAAACGTGAGACTTTGCCTTGTTGGTAACAGGGTTCGTCTACATATCGACCGGTATAGCGCCCGTTTATGAGCTCAGGTTCTGTCGCCAGCATGTTGTTTATGCCGAATAAATCAACGATGGGCTGGGTAACAAATCGATTGGTGGCGGTAATGACCATTAAGGTGTCACCTTGAGCGCGATGTTTTTCAACGAGTTTCTCTGCGGCTGGTAACACCAACGGGTGAATTTTTTCATTAATAAACTGTTGACGCCATTGGTTCAGTTTCTCAATGGGGTGTTCTGCTAAGAATGACAAGGCGAAAATCAGGTATTTATTAATGTCTAGTTTGCCTTGGCAGTAGTCGTCATAGAATTGCGTGTTGGCTCTCGCGTAATCGTGGCTATCGACTAAGTTTTGCTCGACAAGAAACTCTCCCCAAAGGTGGTCGCTATCATCACTGATTAGGGTATTGTCTAAGTCGAAAATAGCTAAGCTCATGTTGTGTGCGCTGCAGTATAAAGCGACAAGTCTGACACAGATCGGGTTAATTCCCAATCATTTTGTCGAGGAAGCTCGCACACTATAAAAACGTGTCTATAATGATACATAATTAGTTAATGTAAAAAGCGCACGATGATTGATGACGATGGCTACCGACGTAATGTCGGCATCATTTTATGTAACCAGCAAAATAAATTATTTTGGGCGAGAAGGGTAAACCAAAGTGGTTGGCAGTTCCCACAAGGTGGCATGGATGAAGGCGAAACGCATGCAGAGGCAATGTTCCGTGAGTTACATGAGGAAATTGGCCTAAAACCTGAGCACGTTGAAATACTTTGCCAAACGCGCGAGTGGGTGTATTACGACTTGCCAAAACGCTTTATTCGCTCAGGGAACCTTCCTGTGTGCAAAGGGCAGAAACAAATATGGTTTATGTTAAGGCTGGTGGGTGACGAGAGTCAGATTCGATTTGACGCAACCGATACCCCCGAGTTTGACAGTTGGCGTTGGGCTGACTATTGGGAGCCGGCGTTTGATGTAGTGCATTTTAAACGCAATGTTTATTTGAGCGCACTGACTGAAATGTGGTCGAGCCTATTCCCGGGCATTACACCCAATATTCATCGTAAATAACTAATAGCCGGCGGAATGCTGATCAAGGTTGTCAGGTGTTTTATCCAGCCTAATGACATCGGTTTGTATTTGGCCAGTAGCTTGTAAGCGTAACCAGCGGTAACCCGGCGCAATGTTATCAATGGCGAAGGCTTTACAAAGCGGTTTAAACTGAAAGCAAGTCGAGGGTACCGCGTAAATAGGTATGCCGGCTATGTCGCTTTCAAATGTTTGGTGCACGTGCCCGTGAATAATGCCGAGTACATTTGGCGATTCATCTATGACCTTAATCAGCGAATCAGGGTTTATGACGGCCATGGTGTCTAGCCATTCGCTACCGACAGGTTTCAATTGATGGTGTAAACAAATCAGCACGTGCTTATCTGGATGTTGATTAATTTCTATTTGTAACTCTTCTACCGCTTTCTCGTTGAGTGTGCCGCCTTCTTCGCCCGGTGTTTCGGAGTCGAGAAAAGCGAATAGCCATTTACCGTGGTGTAGGAAAGGCTGGTAGGAGACTGGCTGCTGACTAAAAATATGCGTTAATGTGTCGGGTATGTCGTGATTTCCAGGCAGTACGTAGCATGGAATATTGAGCCCTGTTAGATGCTCGATTAGTCGTGTATAAGAGGCTTCTGAAGCATCTTGGCTGAGATCACCCGTTAGAAAAATAAGATCGGGTGGCCAGCTTTCTTCTTGAGCTAATTGCAGAATGGATAAGAAACTTTGCTCCGTATTTACACCCACTAAGTGTTGCTCGGTTGTCGCGAATAGGTGCATATCAGATATTTGCAATACCTTGATATCAGAAGCGTTACATTTTTCTGGTAGGAAAACGTTCATAAATAGGTCGAAATTGTTTCTAGTCTCGTATCTTGTTTGCTTAAGTATAGACAACATGATTTGAAGAATGTTGTGATTAAGCCAGCGGTTTCATTATGCTAGTTTTTTGATGAGCACGCTTGAGCGTCGAGTTTGATTGTAGTTATCTCGTTTTGCTTTCGGCAAATCAGCAATCACAGCAGGTTTAAAGCCTTTTTCAGCAAACCAATGGCTACTTTGTGTGGTGAGTACGAACAACCGAGTTAAGCCTTTCGAGCGAGCCTCTTTTTCAATCAGTGTTAACAGGTAATCGCCGCGTTCACCCGTGCGGTAATTAGGGTGTACCGCAACGCAGGCTAGCTCGCCGATGGCATCCTCTGGGTACGCATAAAGCGCGGCGCAAGTGGTTATTAAACCGTCTTGCTCAATAACGTGAAACTTTTCGATGTCCATTTCAATCGTTTCAGCAGGGCGGTAGGTAAGTAAACCATGCGCTTCAAGTGGGCGAATGAGGTCGAGGATGCCGTGAATGTCATCGATGGTTGCAGGCCGCGCATCTTCAAACGGCTGAGTGCTAATGAGAGTCCCTGCGCCTTCACGTGTAAATAATTCTAATTGGAGTCCACCGTTAATTTTTCGGTCGATCAAGTGGATGCGTTCTACGCCCAGTTTGCTGGCGCGTATTGCTTCTTGTAGGTGGAGGCTCGTATCGTTGTATTGGTGGTTTTTCTTATCCAATAACACTTGAGCTTGGTCGGTGGTTAATTGCCGAATAAGTTGTTTGTCCTGACTTAATAATTCATTGCACTCGGTCATTAAAATTAATTTGTCAGCGTTAATGTCCGTGGCAATGGCGGTGGCAATTTCTTCGCTACGGAGATTAAATACGTCGCCAGTGGGTGAGTAGCCTATCGGGGAAACCAAAACAATGTGCCCAGAATCTAGAGTGCTTGATATGGCATTGCAATCTACACGGCGGGTTTCACCGGTAAATTGGTAATCTACGCCGTTAATAACGCCCAACGGTTTTGCGGTAATGAAGTTGCCTGAGGCGACGCGTATGCTTGAGTCAGCCATCGGCGTATTCGCTAAGCTGGTAGACAACATCGCTTCTATGTTGGTGCGGACTGTCCCCGTTGCTTCTTTGGCCATTTCAAGCGTTTCTTTGTCCGTAACGCGTAAGTGCTGAAATACATGACTGGTACGCTTTTTAGCAGCTATCTTTTTTTCGAGCTGCGGGCGAATGCCATGAACCAGAATTAAGCGAATACCCAAGCTGTTTAATAAAGCTAAGTCCTCAATTAAGGTTGAAAACGTATCATCATCAACAGCCTCACCGCTGAAGTTGATAACAAATGTTTTACCGCGATGAGCGTGAATATAGGGCGCGGTGTTTCGAAACCAATTGACGAATTGGTGGGGGTGAGGCGTATGGGTTAGGGAGTCTGGACTTTGTTTGTCAACATCAAGCGTGATGTTCAATAACTGCGCTGCAGCGTGAATTTTCTTTAAAGCAGACCTTGGCACAAGGCCGCCAGTGCCGCCTTTATGTTTTGGGTAGGTCCAGCGGTAGATGGTTGCGGGGTCTTTGTTAATGGCAAGAGCAAGTGATTTGACGCCACCAAACTGCTGGATAATGTGAGCTGCATTGTTTGACATGCGGAAATTTTAATCTTTTATTGCAAAAAACGCAAAATAAAAAGAGATTGCCTAAGAAAATATTGTGTTTTTGCTACTTTATGCAAATATTGTGAACAAGTGTTTGCAAAAAGTTGCAGTAAGGCGTGATTTGTTCGCCTGGAATATATTCGTTGGGTTGATGTGCTTGATCAATGTTGCCGGGTCCAATCACAAGGGTGTCGATACCCAGGTTAGTTAAATAGGGCGCTTCGGTACCAAAGGCAACTGACTCCGCGGTTTTGCCGGTAATGGATTCAATCATTCGGGTTAGTTTGGCGTCGGCAGGTGTTTCGAAAGGCGGAACGCCACAAAAAATGGGTTTGTAGGCGAGCTTTAATTTACTGCTTTCAGGCAGTACGTCAGCGAGTCGTTTTTGTAAATCGGCGCGGATAGCGTTGATGTCCATGCCGGGTAGAGGCCGAATATCAATTTGAGTTTCACAATGCGAGCAAATACGGTTTGGGTTGTCGCCACCGTGAATAGAGCCAATGTTCATGGTCGGTGATGAAACCTCAAACACGGGGTTATTGTGTTTAGCTTGTAACTCTTCACGCCAGCGAAGTAGTTCATTGATAACTTGGTGCATACCTTCGGTAGCGCTGGCGCCTAGGCTAGGGTTGCTTGAGTGCCCAGCGTGCCCAGTGACGATTAACGACTCCATCATCGCGCCTTTGTGCATGCGAATCGGCGTTAAGTTGGTTGGTTCGCCAATAACGGCATATTTCGCGTGTTGAAGTTGTTCTTTTAATAAAGCTTGCGCACCACTCATGGCGCTTTCTTCATCAGCGGTTGCGAGAATGGTCAACGGTCGCTTGAAATCGGATGCGTTAAATTTTGCGGCTGTTTCTATTGCCAACGCAAAAAATGACTTCATGTCGGTACTGCCTAAACCGTAAAAGTTATTGTCTTTTTCGGTTAGCGTGAAAGGGTCTTGCGACCAATGGCTGTCGTCGTACGGAACCGTGTCAGTATGGCCAGACAAAATCAACCCGTCTGCGCCCTTATGAGTAGGACCAATGGTTGCTATTAAGTTGGCTTTGCCTTCTTGACCGACAAGTGGTTGAAGACTGACCTTGAACCCTAGGTTCTCTAGCCAATCGGCCAGCAAGTGAATAACGGGCAGGTTGCTTTGGTCGTGCCTATCGTTTGTGCTGCTGACAGATGGCGTGCCGATTAGGGCACGCATCATGTCCAGCGTATTAGGGAGCTTAATCAATGTTAGCGACCAACGTCATTAATCAGTAACGGCGCCTTCAGATGCAGAGCGTACAAGTTTGGCGTATTTAGACAGCACGCCACGTGTATAGCGCGGTTCTGGCTGTGTCCAATTAGCAAGGCGCTGCTGAATGACCTCGTCATCTAAGTGTAAGCGCAATTCATTTTTAACACTGTCTATGGAGATGGTGTCGCCGTCTTCAACGATAGCGATAGCACCGCCTTGGAAAGCTTCAGGGGTGATATGGCCCACCACAAAACCGTGGGTGCCGCCGGAGAAACGACCGTCTGTAATAAACGCCACTTTATCGCCTAAACCGCGGCCCATAATCGCGGATGTGGGCGCTAGCATTTCTCGCATACCGGGTCCGCCTTTGGGGCCTTCGTAACGTATAACCAGTACATCGCCTTCTTTAATTGAACCATCAAGAATGCTGGCCATGGATTCTTCTTCGGAATTAAACACGCGTGCTGTGCCGGTGAAACCTAAGCCTTCTTTACCCGTAATTTTTGCAACCGCACCACCACTTGCAAGATTGCCGTGTAGCACAACGAGGTGGCTGTCTTTTTTAATGGCGTTGTCTAACGAGCGAATAACATCTTGGTTATCTGGGTACGGGGCAACGTCAGCCAAGTTTTCAGCCAAGGTTTTGCCGGTGACGGTTAAGCAATCGCCGTGTAGTAAGCCCGCGCCCAATAAGATTTTCATTAACGGTTGGATGCCGCCAATATCAATCAGCTCCGCCATAGAGTATTTGCCGCTTGGTTTTAAATCGGCCACCATGGGTACGCGTTTACCAATAGTTGTGAAATCAGTTAGCTGTAAATCAACTTCGGCGCTGTGTGCCATGGCCAGCAGGTGGAGTACTGCGTTGGTTGAGCCGCCTAATGCAATCACCACAGTGATTGCATTTTCGAAGGCTTTTCGGGTCATTATGTCGCGAGGCTTAATGTCCAACTCAAGCAATTTTAACACCGCTTCGCCAGCGTCTTTACAGTCTTGTTTTTTATCTGCAGAAATAGCGGCTTGCGCTGAACTGTTGGGTAAGCTCATGCCCATTGCTTCAATGGCAGATGCCATGGTGTTGGCCGTGTACATACCGCCACATGATCCTGCGCCAGGAATCGCTTTTGATTCAATGGCATGTAACTCTTCATCATCAATGAGGTTGTTTGCGCGTGCGCCAACGGCCTCGAACACTGAGATAACATCGAGCTTACGTTGTTTGTGACAGCCAGATAAAATGGTGCCGCCGTAAACAAACACGCTAGGGCGGTTTAAACGCACTAAGGCAATCATGCAACCAGGCATGTTTTTATCGCAGCCACCAATAGCCACCACGCCATCAAAGCCTTGGCAGCCAACAACGGTTTCAATTGAATCGGCAATCACTTCACGAGAGGTCAGTGAATATTTCATGCCTTCCGTGCCCATTGAAATACCGTCTGAGATAGTGATGGTATTAAATATAACGCCTTTGCCGCCAGCTTGATCTACGCCGCGAACGGCTTCGTCAGCTAGACCGTTAATGTGCATATTGCATGGGGTGACCATGGCCCAAGTAGAGGCAACGCCAACCTGCGGCTTTTTGAAATCTTCGTCTTTAAAGCCTACAGCGTGAAGCATGGCGCGGCTTGGTGCGCGCTCCATACCGTCGACGACTAGGGATGAAAATTTTCTACTGTTATTTTTTTTGTCGGACATAGTGTGCTCGTGTGTATGAATTTAGAATGATGATTGCCAAGATGTTTTCTTGCGCCAGCCCAGCTTAGGTAGAATAAAGCCGAGAATAATACCGAATAACAAAACGCCTGCGCCGGCTAAAAACCAGTCTTGTACGTCGCTGTTAACCAAGGTGTCATTGTCTCTTTTTAAGCTTTCAAGTTCGCGTTCAATGGTTACAACGCGCTGCTGAAGTTGGTTTCGTTCTTGCAAAATCTCAACAGCGTTTCTGGATGTTTCTTTAAGTTGGTCCAGTTCGCGAGATAAAGAAATATTGTCAGTCTTGAGCGTACTGGCTTCGCTGTCTAAATTACCTTTTTGTTCGCTTAGTTCGCTTAGCTGTTTGCTGGAGCTGCTGAATTTTGTTTTTAAACTGGCCAATGATGCTTCCGCTTTTGCTAGGCGTGATTTAGCGGAAGGAGTTTTACGTAATAACCTTGATAGTACCCAGCCTTCACGTGATGGACTGAGTTTAACGCGAGAGTAACCAGAGGCCGAATCACGCTCAATGACATTGATTTTTTTGCCGCTTTTCAATGTGGCGATAATGCGATGGCCAGAACTTTTGCCAGAACGAACCATAATTTCAAGCTCGTCTGAAACGTATGCTGATTCAGCCATAATGGCAGTGCTGGTTAAAAGAGCAATAGCTAAGAGTATTTTTTTCACAGGTGATCCTTCGATAAACAGGGTTTATTTCATTAAAAATTCAAGTAACGCTTTTTGAGCATGTAAGCGGTTCTCTGCTTCATCCCAAATAACACTTTGGCCGCCATCCAGCACCTCAGTGCTGACTTCTTCGCCGCGATGTGCAGGCAAACAATGCATAAACATGGCGTCTGGTTTAGCGAGAGCCATGAGTGCTGAATTAACTTGGAAATCAGCAAAATCTTTTTCGCGGCTTTTTTGCTCTTCTTCTTGGCCCATACTGGCCCATACGTCGGTAACCACTAGGTCAGCGTCAATAACGGCTTGTTTAGGGTCGTGAAATAATTTAACGTGGCTAGATGTTTCGTCTAACAAGGCTTGCTCGGGCTCATAACCAGCGGGGCAGGCAATTGCCAGTTTGAAGTCTAATAATTTGGCTGCATTCATGTACGATTGACACATGTTATTGCCATCGCCAATCCAGCAAACTCGTTTACCTTTAATGTCGCCACGTTGTTCAAACCAAGTTTGCAAATCAGCCAGCAATTGGCAAGGGTGGAACCGGTCGGTTAGTCCGTTAATAACGGGTACGTTAGAATGTTGCGCAAAGGTGGTAACCGTTTCATGGTCGTTGGTGCGTAGCATGATGCCATCGACCATGCGAGAAATAACGCGCGCAGAATCTTCGATGGGTTCGCCACGACCTAGTTGCGTATCACGTGGGGATAAAAATAAGGCGGCACCACCAAATTGAGCCATACCGGCTTCAAATGAAATACGTGTGCGGGTGGATGATTTTTCAAAAATCATGGCCAGCACTTTATTTTTTAACGGCTCGTAAATCGCGCCGTCAGCACGCATTTTCTTTAATTCTATGGCGCGTTGAATAATAGCGCGCAACTCGTCGGCACTGAGGTCGTTAAGGGTAATAAAATGACGTGGTTTCATTGTGGCTACTGTACAGAAAGAATGGGTTAGTGGGCAATAATTAAGTCGCTAACCAGCTGGGTTATTTTATCCGCTTCTTTATTGCTAATGGTCAGTGGTGGTAGGAGGCGCACGGTATTTCCACCGGCAACGTTAATTAGTAGGTGTTGCTCTAAGGCCTTGCTGGCAAGTTCGGTGCAAGGGGTTGTCAGTTCGATGCCAATCATCAATCCCTTTTGCCTGATTTCAACAACATGTTTACAGCCGCTTAAGGCATGTTGAAACGATGCGCGTATACGTTCGCCAAGCTCAATTGCCCTGTCGGCTAAATGATCGCGTTGGATAATGTTGATGACCGTGAGTGCGGCAGCGCAAGCCAATGGATTGCCGCCAAATGTGGAACCATGAGAGCCGGCTGTTAACAAGCCGGTTGCTTTACCGGCCGTTAAGCACGCGCCAATAGGTACGCCATTGCCAAGTGCTTTGGCGAGTGTCACCACATCGGCCTTGATGTTGTTTTGTTGGCTAGCTAAAAAGCTGCCGGTACGGCCAATACCGGTTTGAATTTCATCCAATATTAATAGCCAATCGTTCTGGTCGCAGAGTTCGCGCAATTTGTTTAAATAGTCAGCATCGGGAATGCGAATGCCGCTTTCGCCTTGAATCGGCTCAACCATCACCGCAACAATTGTGTTTTCTCGGCTTGCCAACGTCTCCAACGCAGGGATGTCGTTATAAGGTATATGGCAAAAGCCTTCAGGTAAAGGTGCGAAGCCTTCTTTCACTTTTGGATTGCCGGTAGCGGTAAGTGTCGCTAATGTTCGCCCATGAAAGCTGTTGTTCATCGTCACAATGACGGGATTTTCAATATTTTTACTGTGTGCAAAGCGGCGAGCAATTTTTATCGCTGCTTCATTTGCTTCGGCGCCAGAATTGCCAAAAAACACATCGTTCATGCCAGTTAACTCGCACAAGGTGTTAGCCAGTTGCTCTTGATTATCAATGGCGTATAAATTTGATGTGTGCAGCAATGTATTGGCTTGTTTACTGATGGCGTCTGCAATTTCAGGGTGAGCATGACCTAAGCCGCAAACAGCAATACCCGATAATGCGTCGAGGTATTTTTCGCCCTTATCATCCCATAGCCAAGCGCCTTCGCCTTTAATAAAGCGAACGGGTAAGGAAGCATACGTTGGCATGATATGTTGTTTCATAATAATCTCTGTTGTTTGCCTTTGTTGGGCAAATCTTGGCGTGAATGCGGGCAAACGTATTCGCCTCATTTACATTAATGGTACAAAAAACGAAGGCAGCCTAATAAGACTGCCTGTTGTGTTGAAGTATCATTATAATTCTACTAATCAAAATCAGCAACTAATACGATATGGACGCCATTGAGTTAAGTGTTTTTTCCAGCCGAATCGAGTCAGTGTGCGATGAAATGGGCGCGGTATTACAACGCGCCGCCTTCTCGCCTAATATAAAAGACCGGCTAGATTTTTCATGCGCGGTGTTTGATACGCAAGGGCAGCTTTGCGCCCAGGCGGCACATATTCCTGTACATTTAGGTAGTATGGCGTATGCCATGCAAGACATTGTCGATCAGTTTGATTGGCAGCCAGGTGACATGGTGGCGTTTAATGACCCTTATTTGGGCGGCACGCACTTACCGGATGTGACCTTGGTTTGCCCAGTGCACGCCGATGAGAAATTAATTGGTTTTGTTGCCAACCGTGCGCACCATGCCGATATCGGTTCGGATACGCCGGGCTCCATGCCGTTAGCCACAAACCTTGAGCAAGAAGGCATCATTATTTCGCCGGTTAAAATCATGCGCGAGGGTAAAACTTCAGTTGAATTTGATGAGATTATGCGTGTCTTGCAAAATACCATTGAATCGACAGGAGATTTTAATGCGCAAATGAGCGCCAACCAACGAGGGTCGCAGCGGTTATCATCGATTGTTAAGGAGATGGATGCGCAGCAGTATAATGCGGCGTTGGTGCACTTGAATGCGTACGGTGATCGCTTAATGCAGCAACTATTAACGAGCATTCCAGACGGGGAGTATGATTTTTTAGATTGGATGGATGGTGATGGCTTAGGCGCTGAAAACATACCCATCAAAGTGAATTTAGCAGTGCAGCGTGGCACGGTCGTCGCGGATTTCAAGGGTACGGCGAATCAAGTGAGCGGCAATATCAATTGCCCCTTATCGGTGGTTGCAGCGGTGGTTTATTACGTGTTCAGGTGTTTGTTGCCAGCTAATACGCCCGCGTGTTTTGGTGTTTATCGACGTATTGACATCAAAGCGCCGCATGGCTCCTTAGTGAATGCAATTAAGCCAGCCGCAGTGGCGGCGGGTAATGTAGAGACGAGTACGCGGTTAGTTGATGTAGTGATGGGCGCGTTAGCCAAAGCGTTGCCCGCGAGAATAACCGCGGCAAGTCACGGAAGCATGAACAATGTCGCAATGGGTGCACGAACATCGGAAGGTTCTTGGAATTATTATGAGACCATTGGTGGCGGTATGGGTGCAGGTGCGCAGTATGCAGGGCTATCCGCCGTGCAGACGCACATGACGAACACCTTAAATACGCCCATTGAATCACTGGAGATGCATTACCCGTTGCGGGTTAGCCGTTATCAAGTCAGGCGAGGTTCTGGTGGCACAGGCAAGCAACAAGGCGGGGATGGTTTGCTTAGAGAAATGGTGTTTTTACAAGCAGCGCAACTGACGTTGTTAACCGAGCGCAGAGATTATCAGCCTTGGGGTTTGAACGGCGGCGCGGATGCAGCGGCAGGCGAGAACTTTTTAAACGGGGAAAAGCTGCAGGCAAAAGTCAGTCTTGCTGTCGACGTTGGGGATCGACTTACAATAAAAACGCCGGGTGGTGGCGGTTATGGGCTCGACGGCGAGTAAACAGCGTATAATGTGCGCAAACAATACTCTGACGAAAGGTAAAAATGAGCATTAATGAAAGAATTGAAGAGCAACTAAACGGTCACCAAATTTTGTTGTATATGAAAGGCACGCCGTATTTCCCTCAGTGTGGTTTTTCAAGCAAAGTAGTTCAAATACTGCAAGCGTGCGAAACCGAGTTCGCCTATGTGAATATTTTTGACGACGACGAAATAAGAGAAGGTTTGAAAGTCTATTCAAACTGGCCCACGTTTCCTCAGTTGTATATCAACGCAGAGCTAGTGGGCGGCGCTGATATACTGATTGAAATGTTTGAAAACGGTGAATTGAAAACGCTACTTGATGGTGTTAAATCTACTGAGCTTGCTGAGTAAACGCGTCCCACTGGTTCACTATTTTACAAAATAAAATGGCAGTTTGCTCAGCGTCATAAAGCGCTGAGTGGGCTTGCTCGTTATCCCATTCTATACCCGCCGCTTTAGCAGCTTTAGCCAATACAGTTTGCCCGTAAGCTAGGCCGCCTAATGTGGCGGTGTCGAAGGTGCTGAACGGGTGAAAAGGATTGCGCTTGAATTTAGTCCGTTCCACCGCTGCGTTCATAAAACCAATATCAAAAGCAGGGTTGTGGCCAACCAAAATGGCGCGGGTGCAGTTTTGCGCTTTTACCGCCTCTCTAACCGGCGCAAACAGTTTTTGTAGCGCCTCTTTTTCGTCAATGGCTAAGCGAAAAGGGTGATAGGGATCAATGCCGTTAAACTTCAATGCGGCGGGTTCAAGGTTTGCGCCCTCAAATGGGTTGACGTGCTCGCGATGTGAAGATTGAATAAAGAGCTTTCCATCATCATCCATCGCAGGAATAACCACCGCCATCTCGAGTAACGCATCTGTTGAAGCATTAAAACCAGCCGTTTCAATATCAACGACCACCGGTAAATAGCTGCGAAAGCGTTGGGACATGAGGTGTGTTTTGTTTTCAGACATGGTTTCGATGGACTAACAATTTAATAATATTCAGCTATAATAAAACAATTGAATATCAAACAGCTTAATAAAGTTACTTAAAAATTTTGGAGATAGTGTCGATGGGTTTAATGGATTATTTAAAAAAAGGGTGTGCGTGTGTCGTGATTGCTTCAACAGCTATACTGTCAGGCTGTGCGTCATTAACATCGCAAGCAGAAAACGACCCGTTGGAGTATGTGAACAGAGGTGTCTTTAGCTTTAACGAAACAGCCGATGAATACGTGCTTGAGCCGGTCGTTAAAGGTTACCAATACGTGACACCAGCCGCGATTGATAACGGCGTTACCAATTTCTTCAGTAACTTGGATGATGTGGTAGTGGTTGTTAACGACATACTTCAGCTTAAGTTTAATCAAGCCTTATCTGATGGCGGCCGTGTTGTCGTTAATACGACGATTGGTTTATTAGGTTTTGTGGATATGGCAACAGACATGGGTATGCCCAAGCACAATGAAGATTTTGGTCAAACACTGGGCGCTTATGGCGTAGGAACAGGGCCATATATCGTTTTACCAATTTTAGGTTCGAGTACCTTGCGCGACACGGTCGGTTTAGTGGGTGATAGTTTTGTTGACCCTATTCAACAGCTTCATGACTCTGATGCAATGTGGGCAACGATAGGGTTAAAAATAGTGGATACACGAGCAGGCCTTATTTCGACTAAAAAGATTGCTGATCAAGCCTCGTTAGATGCCTACGATTTTCACCGCAGTGCGTATTTTCAGCGTCGCGAATACCTAATTTATGACGGTAACCCGCCAATGGATGACGGCGATATATTTGATGACGAATAAGTCAAATTGAAAAAGCCCCGTTAAAGGGGCTTTTTATTGTCGGCTTCATTTAACTGCCGTGAAATCCTAGTCGGTTTTTGGCTGCAAGTTATTGGCTAATAGACCAGTTCAGAGAGGTTTCTTGCCTAAATGGCGTGAGAGTATGGTCACCAAATGAATAGTTTGGCGGGGCTTTCCAAGCCTCTTTAATCAGTGTTATTTTTGATTTATTTCTAGGTAAGTTGTAAAAATCAGGCCCGTAAAAACTACTGAAACCTTCTAGCTTATCTAGCGCATTTTCTTTTTCAAATACTTCGGTGTAAAGCTCAATGGCGGCGTGTGCGGTAAAACAGCCGGCGCAACCGCAACTGGCCTCTTTAGCATGGCTTGTGTGTGGGGCGCTGTCGGTGCCTAAAAAGAATTTTCGATTGCCGCTAATGGCGGCTTTTACCAATGCAAGGCGGTGTGTTTCACGCTTTAAAATGGGTAAGCAATAGTTATGAGGTCGAATGCCGCCGGCCAATAAATCATTACGATTAAATAAAAGGTGTTGCGGCGTTAACGTAGCGGCGGTGTTGTCGTTTGCTTCAACAAACGCAATAGCTTGTTTTGTCGTCGCGTGCTCCAAGACGATTTTAAGCTCGGGAAAATCACGCCTTATAGTATTTAAGTGTTTATCTATAAAAACTTGCTCACGGTCAAAAATATCAACACTGTTGTCGGTTACTTCTGCGTGAACCAATAAAAGCAAACCGTGTTTTTGCATTGCAGTGAAAACGGGGGCTAATTTATCAATGTCGGTAACGCCGTTAGACGAGTTTGTGGTGGCGCCTGCTGGGTACAGCTTTGCGGCAACAATATCGTTGCTTTCGCTAGCTTGTTTGATGTCATCAGCGGTAGTATTGTCGGTTAAATATAACGTCATCAACGGTTGAAAGGCGCTGTCTGTTGGCCTAGCGTCTAAAATCCGCTGCTTATAAGCCATGGCTAGCTCGGCATTAATAATAGGTTGCGCCAAGTTAGGCATCACAATAGCGCGTTGAAATTGCTTGGCCGTAAACGCAACCGTTGTGCTAAGTGCCTCGCCATCGCGCAAGTGCAAATGCCAATCGTCGGGTTTTATAATCGTTAATTGAGTTGTCATAGGCGTGAATTGCTAGGGTGAGCTATATAAACTTGAGCTTATTTTACATGCATTGCTTGCTATACACCCTGTAAATCGTCGAAAATAGCCCGTTCAGTTGAGCTTGGCTATTATGTTGGTGTAAGTGTCGAGTGAGTATTTGGAGCGAAATAAAACATGCCTATTTATGAATACCAATGCGGTGCGTGCGAGCACCAGTGCGAAGCGTTGCGAAAAATTAGCGATGAGCCACTAACAATGTGCCCCGAGTGCGGTAAAGATGAATTAACGAAGAAGATCTCCGCAGCGGGCTTCCGTTTAAAAGGAAACGGTTGGTACGAAACGGATTTTAAAAGTGGCAAAAAGAAAAACTTAGCCGAAAGCTCGTCTAAACAATCGAACGACAAGAAAACATCTAGCGATAGCAAATAAGGGCTATTGGATATAATTTAAAAAGTAAGGAATAAAACATGATGCGTAGTCATTATTGCGGTGATATTAACGAAACTCACCTAGGAGAAGAAGTAGAAATTTGCGGTTGGGTGCATAGACGACGCGACCACGGCGGCGTTATTTTTATTGACCTGCGTGACCGTGAAGGGATTGTGCAAGTTGTCTTTGATCCCGACCGTGCAGATTCATTTGCGCTGGCTGAAACCGTTCGTGGTGAGTACGTGTTGAAACTACGTGGCCGTGTACGTGCGCGCCCAGATGGAACAGTCAACCCAAAAATGAAGACAGGTCAAATTGAATTATTGGGCCTTGACCTAGACGTACTGAATGAGTCAGAAACGCCACCGATTCAAGTGGATGGTGACGTTGAAGTGAGCGAAGAAATACGCTTACGTTACCGTTATATTGATTTGCGTCGTCCAGAGATGCTAGCAAAAATTCGCTTACGTCGTGATGTAACCTTGAATTTGCGCCGCTTTTTAGAAGATGAAGGCTTTTATGAAATTGAAACGCCAATCTTAACCAAAGCAACGCCAGAAGGCGCGCGCGACTACCTAGTGCCAAGCAGAACGCACGAAAACAGCTTCTTTGCCTTGCCTCAATCCCCCCAACTGTTTAAACAGTTATTGATGATTGCTGGTATGGATCGTTACTACCAAGTGGTTCGTTGTTTTAGAGATGAAGATTTGCGCGCAGACCGTCAGCCAGAATTCACTCAATTAGACATTGAAACATCGTTTTTAGATGAAACTCAAATTATGGGTTTAATGGAAGGCATGATTCGTCGCTTATTTAACGAGGTAATTGATGTTCAACTACCTGACCAATTCCCGCAAATTACGTATCAAAAAGCGATGCATTTGTACGGTACCGATCGGCCAGACTTACGTAATCCACTGGTCTTAACCGATGTGGGTGATTTAATGGCAGGCGTTGAGTTTAAAGTATTCTCCGGCCCAGCCAACAGTGAAGACGGCCGTGTGGCCGCATTAAGGGTGCCGGGCGCAAGCTCGTTAAGCCGTAAAGACATAGATGGCTATACAAAGTATGTCAGCATTTATGGCGCAAAAGGTTTGGCGTATATAAAGGTGAATGACCGTGCAGCAGGCATCGATGGCTTGCAGTCGCCGATCTTGAAATTCTTACCGGATGACGTGGTTGAAAGCATCATGCAGCGTACGGGTGCGCAAACAGGTGATATCGTTTTCTTTGGCGCAGATAAAACAAAAATCGTTAACGAAGCCATTGGCGCGTTACGCGATAAAATAGGTAAAGACCAAAGTTTGTTAGAAGGCGATTGGAAACCAGTTTGGGTTATTGACTTCCCTATGTTCGATTGGGATGAAAAAACAAGCCGTTGGAACGCCATTCATCATCCGTTTACCGCATCATCGTGCGATGCTGAAGAGTTGAAGGCGAACACAGGCAAGGCTTTGTCAAGAGCCTACGACTTAGTGCTTAACGGCACAGAAGTAGGTGGTGGCTCTATTCGTATACATAAAACCGATATGCAACAAACTGTGTTTGATTTGTTGGGTATGGAACGTGAAGAATCACAAGAAAAGTTTGGCTTCTTGCTAGATGCGTTGAAATACGGTTGCCCGCCACACGGTGGCATGGCGTTTGGTTTAGATAGGTTGGTCATGTTAATGGCGGGCGCTTCTACCATTCGTGACGTGATGGCATTCCCTAAAACGCAAACAGCGGCGTGTCCGTTAACATCAGCGCCTGCAATGGTTAGCGATGCGCAGTTAAAAGAACTGGGTATTCGTTTAAGAAAACCGCCCGTGGTTGAAGAAACACAAGGTTAGTACTATGTCTTCATTAGCACGCGCCATTCAAGATTATTCATTATTAAGTGATGAAGAGTGCGATCAGCGCATCCAAGCGGCGAAAGCAACGCTTGGCGATAGTTGTGTTGTTTTAGGGCACCACTATCAGCGTAATGAAGTGTTTAAACACGCGGATGTGAGTGGTGATTCGTTAAAATTGTCAAACTATGCGGCAAACTCAAGCGCCAAATACATTGTGTTTTGCGGCGTGCATTTTATGGCGGAAGTGTCCGATATTTTATCGCGACCAGATCAAGTGACGATTTTGCCTGACCTTGCAGCAGGTTGCTCTATGGCTGATATGGCGAACCGTAAAAACGTAGAGCGCAGCTGGAAAGAGTTAAACTCAGTCATCAATGCCGATGAACAAGTTACGCCAGTTACGTATATTAATTCTGCAGCGGACTTAAAAGCATTTTGCGGCGAGCATGAAGGTATTGTGTGTACCTCATCAAACGCCCAACAAGTATTAGATTGGTGTTTTGAAAAACGTGAAAAAATTCTGTTCTTTCCTGATGAGCACCTAGGTAGAAATACGGGTTATCGTATGGGTATACCACTAGAAGACATGGTGGTTTGGGATTTCAATCAACCCTTAGGTGGCTCAACAAAAGCGCAAATACAAAACGCCAAGATGATTCTATGGAAAGGTTTTTGCTCTGTTCATCAAATGTTTCAGGCTGAGCAAATAGACGACTTTAAAAAACAGCACCCTGAGACGATTGTTATTGCTCACCCAGAAGCTAATTTTGGGGTGTGTGAGAAGGCTGATTTTGTAGGCTCAACAGAAATGATCCTTAAAACAGTGCGTGATGCAAAACCAAATACGCGCTGGCTTGTGGCCACCGAGCTTAATTTGGTTAATCGCTTAAACGAAGAAGTAAAAGATCAAGGCAAACATGTTCATTTCATGTCGCCAACGGTAGCAATGTGCTCCACCATGTTCAGAACCGACCCGCAGCACTTAGCGTGGGTGCTAGAAAACCTTGTAGACGGCAACGTGGTTAACTCAATAGAAGTAAACCAAGACGACAAACTAATGGCTAAAAAGGCATTAAACAGCATGCTGTCAATCTAGTAGTAGGTTGGAGCTGGCGACTGCACGGACGCAGGAGGTAGAGCTTCGCACGAGGTACGAAGCCCAAACATGCCAAGCGAAAAGCCCCAAAATTGATGAAAGGACTAACTTGCTTAAGCGTTAGGGGAGCTTCAATATGACCCCTTGATCCTTTTTGCTTGATATCTGAAGTTTCATTTCTATAGATATTATTTCTTTATAACGCGTTATTGGAGCTGTTTTGTTGGCTTTTTTTAGCTGCTCGAGTATAAGGGAAGCCTTTTTATAGTTCTTGTTGTTGATGTGAATATCAAAGACCTCAAATAATGGTTGTAAGTACTTTTTGTCCAATGTGTGTGCTTTGAGAAGATGTTTAATGGCTGTTCCTTCTTCTGCCAAATGGGCAGGTTTTAACAAAGTTTTCAGGTGTTTGAGGTGCAAGCATTTATTTATTATAGTTGTTTGGCTAGTTTTATTAGAAAATTGACATAGAATAATGATATTAAGTTTATTGTTTAATAACGAAAGGAAGAAAAATGAATTTACATGAATATCAAGCAAAGCAAGTTTTTGCTGAATTTGGGGTCCCTGTTCCGGAAGGAAAACCCGCACGGTCTGTAAAAGAAGCAATTAATGCGGCAAAAGAATTAGGTGGTGATAGATGGGTCGTGAAGGCGCAGGTTCACGCGGGCGGCCGAGGTAAAGCAGGTGGTGTAAAGCTTTGTGATGGCTTTAATGAAGTCGAAGAGTTTAGTAAGAAGCTATTGGGTTCTCGTTTGGTTACACCGCAAACAGGCGCAGAAGGTTTGCCGATTGAAATTCTTATTGTTGAAGAAGTAAAACCAATTGAAAGAGAGTTGTATTTAAGTGCGGTGGTTGATCGTGGCAGCAAACGCATTATGTTTATGGCGTCTGAAGAAGGCGGTATGGATATTGAGGAAGTTGCTGAGAAAACGCCAGAAAAGATATTGCTTGCGGCTATTGACCCTGTTGCCGGTTTGCAACCTTACCAATGTCGGAATATGGCGTTTAAAATGGGCTTAGAAGGTAAGCAGGTCGGCCAGCTTTTTAAAGTAATGTCTGCTTTATTAAACATGTTCGTCGCTAAAGACGCTAGTCAGGTTGAAATCAACCCATTGGTTGTGAATGGTGACGGCGACTTAATGGCGTTAGATGCAAAAGTAAATTTGGATGATAACGCAGCGTATCGTCACCCAGACATGGTCGCGATGCGTGATCCATCTCAAGAAGATGAGAAAGAACACGCCGCTCAGCAGCATGACCTAAACTACATTACGTTAGATGGCAGTATTGGCTGCATGGTCAACGGTGCAGGGTTGGCGATGGCAACAATGGATTTGGTTAAATTAGAAGGCGGTTTTCCGGCTAACTTTTTAGACGTTGGTGGCGGCGCAACGGCCGAGCGTGTGGCTGAAGCATTTAAATTGATTTTGTCTGATGACAAAGTAAAAGTTGTTTTAGTGAACATTTTTGGTGGCATTGTGCGTTGTAACTTAATCGCTGATGGCATTATTCAAGCAGTTAAAGAAGTGGGTGTTAACGTACCCGTCGTCGTACGTTTAGAAGGTACAAACGCTGAACAAGGTCGCCAAATCTTAAAAGATTCTGGCCTAGATATTATTGCAGCAGATGATCTAACGTTGGCAGCAAAAGCCGCTGTTAAAGCCGCATCTTAAGTTAGGGATAGATAATGAGTATTTTAATAGATAAAGACACAAAAGTAATTTGCCAAGGTTTTACTGGTAAACAAGGTACATTCCATTCAGAGCAAGCCATTGAATACGGCACTAACATTGTTGGCGGTGTAACGCCGGGCCGTGGCGGTGAAACGCATTTAGATTTGCCTGTTTTCAATACCGTTGCGGACGCAGTTGAAGCAACGGGCGCTACAGCGACAATGATTTATGTGCCGCCTCCATTTGCAGCTGATGCTGTACTTGAAGCTGCTGCTGCCGGTATTAAAGTAATTGTTTGTATTACAGAAGGCATTCCGGTATTGGATATGTTGAAAGTAAAAGCGGCTTTAGAGGCGTATGACGATGTTGTTCTAATTGGCCCTAACTGCCCAGGTATTATCACGCCGGGTGAATGCAAAATCGGCATTATGCCGGGTTTCATCCATCAAGCAGGTTGTATTGGTGTGGTGTCGCGTTCAGGCACATTAACCTATGAAGCAGTCCACCAAACAACGGTCGCTGGTTTAGGCCAAACAACGTGCGTCGGTATTGGCGGTGACCCGATTCATGGCATGAGTTTTATCGACGTTATTTCTCGTTTTGAAGCAGATGAAAATACCAAGGGCATTATTATGGTGGGCGAAATTGGTGGAACAGCGGAAGAAGAAGCGGCTGAATACATCAAAGCACACGTGACCAAACCTGTTGTGGGTTATATCGCGGGTGTTACAGCGCCTCCTGGTAAACGCATGGGCCATGCCGGTGCGATTGTATCGGGTGGACAAGGTACTGCCGAAGCTAAATTTGCAGCATTAGAAGCAGCGGGTGTGCATATTGTTAAGTCGCCAACTGAAATGGGTGCAAAGATGAAAGAAATTTTGGGCTAATATCGCTCAAAGTTTTAGCAATATTGAAAAGGGTTGTACACTGTACAGCCCTTTTTTATGTCCATTGAAAACGACAAAAGAGCTCATGATAAAAATAGCACTCGTACAATTTAACCCTGTTGTTGGTGATTTGCTCGGCAATGCAAATCGAATTATTGAATTTTGTCATCAGGCAGAAAAACAGGGTGCGGATGCTATCGTTTTCACCGAGCTTGCCATAACGGGTTATCCGCCAGAAGACTTATTGTTGCGTGATGACTTCATTGCTCGAGTAAAAAAAGAGCTGGAGCGTATTTCAAGCTCATGCCCCTTGCTCACGGTTATTCTTGGCTATCCAGAAAAAGCTGAGCAAGGTTTGTTTAATAGCATCGCTGTATTGAAAGGCGGCGAACTGATGGCAAATTACCGTAAGCAACAGCTACCTAACTATGGCGTGTTTGATGAAATGCGTTATTTTCAAGCGGGTACTCAAGTGTGCACGTTTATGCTGGGCAGCGAAAAAATAGGCTTGTCAATTTGTGAGGACATTTGGACGCCCACTGTTTGTCAGCAATTACAACAAGCGGGTGCATCGCTGATTGTTAATATCAATGCATCGCCATTTGAAGTAAATAAAGCCCTTAACCGCCAGCAAACAGTTCAGGCAAGGGTGGCAGAAACTGGATTGCCGATTGTGTATGTTAACCAAGTGGGTGGACAAGATGAGTTGGTTTTTGATGGTGGCTCTTTTGTTATGGACGCAACAGCTTGCGTCGTGCAACAAACGCCCGCTTTTGTAGAAGCTATCGAGTACGTTGAGTTTTCATCTAACGGAGAAATAAAAGGGTTAAGCGAGCCTGTTGCAAGCCTGATGGAGTTAGAAAGTATTTATCAGGCCTTGGTATTAGGTGTGCGAGATTATGTAACTAAAAATGGTTTTAACGGTGCGGTATTGGGCTTGTCCGGTGGTATTGATTCTGCGTTGGTGCTGGCAATTGCCGCAGATGCGTTAGGGAATGATTGTGTTGAGGTGGTTTTGATGCCATCGAAATACACCGCGGACATGAGCAATGACGATGCCGCAAAACAAGCTGACACCATGGGCGTTAAACATCAAACCATTGCGATTGAACCGGCAACCACTGCATTTTCATCCATGTTAGACAGTGCGTTTGAAGGGCTTGATGCAGATGTTACTGAAGAAAATATTCAGGCGCGTAGCCGGGGTGTTTTATTGATGGCGATATCCAATAAGAAACGAAAAATACTGCTAACGACGGGTAATAAAAGCGAAATGAGTGTGGGTTATGCGACCTTGTATGGCGATATGGCCGGTGGCTTTGCGCCGATTAAAGACGTGCCAAAAATGATGGTGTATGCCTTAGCAAAATACCGTAATGAATTGTCAGCAGTTATACCTGAAAGGGTTATTACGCGCCCCCCTTCGGCAGAGCTAGCGCCGGATCAAAAGGATGAAGATAGCTTGCCTCCTTATCCTGTATTGGATGACATTTTGGAACGATATATCGAGTTAGACCAGTCAAGGCGTGAGATTTTAGACGTCGGCTACGACAAGGCCATCGTTGATAGGGTGTTAAAACTTGTAGAGCAAAACGAGTATAAGCGTCGCCAGGCCCCGCCGGGTGTCAAAATAACGTCTCGAGCGTTTGGCCGCGAACGCCGTTTCCCAATGACGTCTGGTTTTAGTAAGGTGCTATTTTCTGACGATTAGCTATTCGTCCAGTTCCAGATATTCCCACACTTTTTCAGAGATGGTTCGCTCGTGCGCAAACGTTGGGTTATCAAGAGGAGGTAGCCCATTTGGATAGTTATGTTGGTAGATGCGTTGTGCATCTGCAGCTAAATCATGCATGCCAATTTGTTGATATGCGTCCGCCATTAACAAAAGTGCGCGTGGTACTGCGGTGGTTCTTTCATACTTTTCAATGATATGTTTGGTGCGATTAATGGCGGCAATGTAGGCTTGACGTTTCATGTAATATTTCGCCACATTTAAATCGTGTAACGCCAGATTAGATTTTAATGCAACGATGCGTTGTTTTGAATCTTCAGTATATTGACTGTTTGGGAAGCGTCTAATCAGTGTGGCAAAATCATCTAATGATTCGATAGCCGCGCCTGGATCGCGCTGAGATTTATCGGTTGGTAGATAGCGGTCTAAAAACCCAATACCACGGTTAAAGTTGATTAGGCCCTTGAGGTAATAGAGGTAGTCAATGCTTTGGTGACGAGGGTGAATACGAATAAATCGATTAGCCGTTGCAATCGCGGATTCAGGCTCATCATTTTTGTAATAAGCAAAAGCTAGTTCAATCTGCGATTGTTGGGCGTACTGTCCAAATGGATATCGCGATTCTAAGTTCTCGTACAACTCAATGGCACTTAAATAGTTTTCGTCGTCTAACGATGCTTTAGCTTCTTCATAAAAATCAGCGGCTGACCAGTTGGTTTTTTCATCAGGAGCTTCTTCAGGGGTGACCAAGTCGATAGCGGTACATGCACTTAAGGTAGAAAAAATGACGGCCAATAAAAGTTGTTTCATAGGAAGGTTGCACATTTAAATAATAAGTTAAGAGAATTTAAGCGGTTATAATGCCGCAGCACATCAATTATTACAATGTTATTGACTTGAAAAAAGAACAACAAATAGATTTAATCATTCCTAATGAAATGGCGGGCCTTAGGCTAGACCAAGCATTAGCGGAATTATGTCAGGAGTATTCGCGCAGTCGGCTTAAAAGTTGGGTTAAAAGTGGCGATATTCTTATTGATAATAAAACGCTGCGCCCACGCGATAAGGTTTATGGCGGAGAAATGGTTGTTATTACACCCATTGCTGATAAATCGCTAGACGTTAAGGCCGAACCCATTGCGTTGGATGTTGTGTATGAAGATGAGTCCATGTTGGTGGTGAACAAGCCGGCTGGCCTAGTGGTGCATCCGGCGGTAGGAAATTGGGACGGTACCTTGCAAAATGCGTTATTGCATCATGAGCCTGAACTTGAAGGGCTGCCAAGGGCAGGATTGGTTCATCGAATTGATAAGGAGACCAGCGGCTTATTGATGGTTGCCAAAACGTTAACAGCGCATAAAACGTTGGTAGACCAACTTCAAGCGAGAGAGTTTGAACGTGAATATTTGACGGTCGTGCGCGGTTATATGACCGCAGGTAGTACCATTAATGAACCGCTAGCGAGGCACCCAACGGATCGCAAACGTTACGCAGTAAAAGGCGGTGGCAAAGAAGCCATCACGCACTACCGTGTCGAGAAACGCTTTGCCAAACACACGTTGTTACGGGTGAAACTGGAAACGGGGCGCACGCATCAAATTCGTGTGCACATGAGTCATATCCATCACGCCATTGTCGGCGATCAAGTGTATGGCGGTCGATTTAAAGCGATTGCTAACGCAAGTGAGTTGCTAAGTGACACGTTGCGCAGTTTCCGAAGACAAGCTTTACACGCCGCAAGGTTAGGGGTTGTCCACCCAGTAACGGGCGAGGATATTTCGTGGACTTGCGATATGCCAGACGATATGGCGAACTTAGTTCACGTGTTAGGGCAAGAGACGCCTGCGACGTAACCATGAATGTCATCACGCCTGATTGGCCGGCGCCTGAACGAGTCAACGCGCTAACGACTTGTCGACAAGGAGGCGTTAGTCAGGCGAGTTTTGCCGGCTTTAATGTGGCAAAACACGTCGGTGATGACGAGGCGCTTGTTGACGATAATAGGGATCAACTTATCCAGAATGCTAAGTTGCCTTCTGAGCCCGTTTGGTTAGAGCAAGTACACGGCGTTAATGTTATAGATATTAGTGACGCAAGCGACGCGGTGATTCCTCAAGCAGACGCATCAATCGCTCGCCATGGCAACTTGGTTTGTGCGGTTATGACGGCTGATTGTTTACCTATCTTATTGTGTAAAAAAGACGGTTCTGCAGTGGCGGCCATTCATGCAGGCTGGCGTGGGTTATTGTCTGGAGTGATAGAAAGTACGGTGTCACAGTTAGCTGAGCCGGAACAAATCCTAGCGTGGTTGGGTCCGACAATTGGTCCAGGTAATTTCGAAGTGGGGGCTGAAGTAAAACGAGCATTTGTCGATAAAAAACCAGTTATGCAGCAAGCTTTCCAACAAGTTGATGGCACGCATTACCTTGCCGATTTATATGCTTTGGCGCGTATGACCTTGCTACATTGCGGTGTAAAAAGGATGTATGGCGGCGAGCATTGTACGTATAATCAGGCAGAACAATTTTACTCCTATCGGCGAGAACCTGTGACGGGTCGCATGGCATCGTTAATTTGGCTTCAATCATAATTCATCACTCATGACCGTACTTACTTGGATCATTCTCTTTACTTTGTTTGGCGGTGTGTTGAGTGTGCTGGGCGCGTCTTTAGTGCTTTTCTTGCCGAAAAGAATCATCAGCAAGGCATTGCCGTTTAGCGTGAGTTTTGCGACGGGCGCGTTATTGAGTGTGTCGTTTGTGGGTTTATTGCCGCACGCCTTAGAAGAAGTGGGTTCGGAGAACTTTCACACACTATCGATGACGATTCTTGGCGGCCTGATGTTCTTCTTTATTTTAGAAAAGCTAGTGCTTTGGCGTCATTGTCATCATGACGATTGTGAGGGTCACGTTGATGTGCATGCGAACAGTAACAAATCGGCAGGCACCCTCATCCTTGTCGGTGATAGCGTGCATAACTTTGTCGATGGAATATTAATTGCAGCTGCATTTTTAACGGATATTCATCTGGGTGTGGTCACCGCATTAGCTGTTACAACGCATGAGATTCCACAAGAAATTGGCGATTTTGCCATTTTATTGCAAAGTGGTTTTACGCGTAAAAAAGCCATTCTCTACAATGTTATTTCGAGTTTTGCGACGCTAGTAGGTGGCTTACTGGCCTATTTCTGGTTAGCAGATTTCCAACATATTCTTCCTTATATTTTGGCATTCGCCGCCGCAAGTTTCATTTATATTGCAGTCGCAGACCTAATTCCAACGCTTCATAAACGGGTTGATTTATCGGCAGCCGTAGAACAAATTATGCTGATGTTGTTTGGCATTGGTTTGATTGGCTGGCTGCATAGCTTTATTCACTAAGGCTTTTGCCTTGCTCGTCCGAGTTTTTTAAGGCCATTGAAAAATGGCAGCTTTACCCCCATTTATTAACTATCGATAGACATAATACGAGGGTTAAAATATGAGAATGGATAAGCTAACCAGCCAATTTCAAGTGGCGTTATCCGACGCACAAAGCCTAGCATTGGGCAAAGACCATCAATTCATAGAGCCTGCTCACTTATTGGTGGCCATGCTCGATCAACAAGGTGCGGGTATCCGCCATTTACTGCAATTAGCCGGCGTTAACGTGAATAAATTGCGTTCATCGTTGGGCGTTGTGCTAGACCGTATCGCAACGGTTGAAGGTAATGCTGGCGACGTGCAAATGTCTAATGATTTAGCTCGCCTTTTCAATATTACCGATAAGCTGGCGCAAAAACGTAAAGATGCTTACATCTCAAGTGAGCTGTTTGTGTTGGCTGCGCTGGAAGATAAAGGACAGACAGGTAAGGCGCTTCAAGAGTCTGGGGCAACAAAAAGTCTCATTGAGAAAGCGGTAGATGACGTGCGTGGCGGAGAGGCTGTGAACGACCCTAACGCCGAAGGCAATCGCCAAGCGCTAGAAAAATACAGCATTGATTTAACGGAGCGTGCGGAACAAGGCAAGCTCGACCCGGTGATTGGTCGCGATGAAGAAATACGTCGCACGATTCAAGTGCTTCAACGTCGTACTAAAAATAACCCCGTGTTAATTGGTGAACCTGGTGTAGGTAAAACTGCGATTGTTGAAGGGTTGGCGCAACGAATTATTAATGGTGAAGTGCCTGAAAACTTAAAGACCAAACGCGTATTGTCGTTGGATATGGCAGCATTGGTTGCTGGTGCAAAATTTCGTGGTGAGTTTGAAGAGCGCCTAAAAGCTGTTTTAAATGATGTGTCGAAGCAAGAAGGGCAAGTCATTCTATTTATTGACGAGTTGCACACGATGGTTGGTGCAGGCAAAGGTGATGGCGCGATGGACGCTGGTAATATGTTGAAACCGGCATTAGCACGTGGCGACTTGCATTGCGTGGGCGCAACAACTCTGGATGAATACCGTCAATACATTGAAAAAGATGCCGCATTGGAACGCCGCTTCCAAAAAGTATTGGTGGATGAGCCTAGCGTGGAAGATACCATTGCCATTTTGCGTGGCCTAAAAGAGCGCTATGAAGTACATCACAGCGTGGATATTACCGATCCGGCGATTGTGGCTGCGGCGGTATTATCGCATCGATATATTTCCGATAGGCAATTACCAGATAAAGCGATTGATTTAATTGACGAATCGGCTAGCCGCATTCGTATGGAAATGGATTCGAAGCCAGAATCTATGGATCGACTTGAGCGCCGCCTTATTCAATTAAAGATTGAGCGAGAAGCGCTTAAAAAAGAAAGCGACGACGCGTCGATTAAACGCTTGACGTTACTGGAATCGGAAATTGACGAGTTAGAAAAAGAATTTGCTGATTTGGACGAAGTTTGGAAATCTGAAAAAGCCGCTATGCAAGGCAGTGCTCAGCACAAAGAAGAGTTAGAAAACGTTAAATTGGAAATGGAAACAGCGCGCCGTGCGGGTGATTTAACCCGCATGTCAGAGTTGCAATACGGTGAAATTCCGCGCTTGGAAAAAGCAATACAAGAAGCGGAAGCGGGTAACGATGATCAAGTATTCACCTTGTTGCGAAATAAAGTCACTGAGGAAGAAATAGCCGACGTGGTATCCAAATGGACGGGCATTCCTGTCGCTAAAATGCTGGAGGGCGAGCGCGAAAAATTATTGAAAATGGAAGATAATTTAGGTGCGCGGGTTATCGGTCAAGAAGAGGCTGTTAAAGCCGTGAGTGATGCGATTCGTCGTTCACGTGCGGGCTTGTCAGATCCCAATCGTCCGAATGGTTCGTTTTTATTTTTAGGCCCAACGGGTGTCGGTAAAACTGAATTATGTAAAGCGTTGGCTGAGTTTTTGTTTGATACCGACGAAGCAATTGTACGCATTGATATGTCTGAATTTATGGAAAAACATTCGGTCGCACGCTTAATCGGCGCGCCTCCGGGTTATGTGGGGTATGAAGAAGGCGGTTACTTGACCGAAGCGATACGTCGCCGGCCATATTCCGTTATTTTGATGGATGAAGTTGAAAAGGCGCACCCTGATGTGTTCAATATATTATTACAGGTTCTGGACGATGGGCGCTTAACAGACGGGCAAGGTCGTACGGTTGATTTTAGAAATACAGTGATCGTAATGACATCGAATATGGGTTCTGATCGTATTCAAGAGCTAGCGGGCGAGTCGAACTACGAAGAAATGAAAAATGCGGTGATGGATGTGGTCGGTAACCATTTTCGACCTGAGTTTATTAACCGGATTGATGAGTCGGTGGTGTTTCATCCTTTAGGGCGTTCACAAATTAGGGCGATTACGACGATACAAGTTGAGGTGTTACGCCAACGTTTGCAAGAGCGTGATATCGATTTGCACGTGTCAGACACAGCGCTAGATAAATTGGGTGATGCAGGGTTTGACCCAGTGTACGGCGCAAGGCCCCTGAAAAGAGCGATTCAGCAACATTTAGAAAACACATTGGCACAAGATATCTTGGCAGGCAATTTTGTACCCGGTGATGTCATTAAAGTGGATGTGGACGGTGATGCTTTAACGTTTGCTAAAGGCTAATAGTTTGGTTTAGCGACCTATTGATCGCTAAACCAAATATCACCAAACCAAGCTTGTGCAGTAGCGCCTGTTTGATCAGTGTCCGTCATAATGGCAATGGCCTTAATGTCAGTAATTTTTTTGCCAAATAAAATTTGAATATCTTTGAGCACATTACGACTTTCTGCCTGCCATTGGTTTGCTTTGTCGTCACCCGATTGGATTGCAAACATCTGTGCGTTGCTAGTGAAAGGATTCGGCCAATGTTCACCGGTTGGTGCTTGATTTGCCCAAACATAATTTAACGTTCTGGTCTGCCAAAAAAATGGCCCATCAGAAAATACGATATAAATTCTAGCGGCGAAATCATCGCCTGATTTGATCCGCTCATTGTTGCTGTTAAGGGTGCTTTTTATCTTCCATGACCAATGAATAATGGGTGTTTTATTAAGGTCGATGTCGACCGTTTTAAATAAACCAGAGGCCGAGTTTGAACTAAGAGATGCGAGTACAAAATGTTTCTTGTAAGGGCTTAGTGTGTAGTGAGTTTGGCCAGAAAATTCTTTTTCTTGCCAACCGGACAGGTCTCGTTGAGAAAAGGAACCGATGCTAATATCATCAGCAACTGTAAACGATAAAAAGCCGATTAAAAATAGAGTCGTTATTGAGCGTAGCATCAGCATTGTTTCAGGTGGAGTTTGTTATTGAACAAGGTTTAAAATTAGCTTAACATTAATTATTATGGGCGTCGCTAATGTGCAAGCGTGGTAACAAAACAACGATATTTTATGTTTTAAATAGAGAAATATTGATACTTTTCGGAATGACGCACATATAATGCGCGACATTGAATAACATTATTTATAAGGTTTAAATCAATGGCTTCTAAAAATTATTTATCAGGTCTATTCGGAGCGTCTCCCGTGGCTCCACTCCAATTACATATGACGCTGGTTGATGAGTGTGTGACCAAGCTCATCGACTTGTTTGAGAAAATGGCTTTGGGTGACGCTGACGCTGTAAAAAGGGTTTATCATGAAATTGCAGCGCTCGAGCAAAAAGCAGACGATAAAAAGCACATGTTACGCGAACAATTGCCAACGGGCTTATTTATGCCGATTGAGCGCCAGGATTTATTAGATGCTCTACGTGTGCAAGACTTACTTGCAAACCGTGCTAGAGATGTAGCGGGTATTGTTGTAGGTAGAAAGCTTCGGTTTCCGGAACAAGCGGCGCAACGTGCAATTGAGTTAGTCAGAGCAACCGTTGCTACCTGCAATCAGGCGCTTAGAGTTGTTAATGAATTGGATGAGTTAATTGAAACGGGTTTTAGGGGTCATGCTGTGCGTGTTGTCGAAAAAATGCTTGTGGAACTTGATAACTTAGAATCTGAAACAGATCGTATTCAAGTGGAGTTACGTTCAGACTTATTTGCTGTTGAAAAGGATTTGTATGCAGTTGACGTGATGTTTATGTACCGTGTAATTGAGTCGATTGCGGATATTGCAGATGACGCTGAACGCGTTGGCCGTCGTTTTCAGCAAATGTTAGCAAAATAAGAGGTTTTTTAAGATGGATTACGGAACAACTTATTTAGTTCTAGCGGTTATTTTTGGTTTGTTTATGGCGTGGGGCATCGGTGCGAATGACGTGGCGAATGCCATGGCGACGTCAGTTGGCTCTAAAGCGATTACGGTTAAACAAGCGGTTATCATCGCCGGTATTTTTGAATTTGCCGGCGCTATTTTGGCCGGTGGCCAGGTAACGTCTACTATTCGAAAAGGTATCGTTGATGTAAGCGACCTCGGCGCAACGCCGGAGATTTTAGTCTTTGGTATGTTGGCGGCCTTGTTAGCAGCAGGCACGTGGTTGTTGATTGCATCTATGAAAGGTTGGCCTGTTTCTACCACGCACTCTATTGTTGGTTCTATTGTGGGTTTTGCGATCGTCGGCATTGGTATGGATGCGGTGTATTGGGGCAAGCTGGGCACTATTGTGATGAGTTGGGTGACGTCACCTTTATTAGCTGGCGTTATTGCTTTTATGTTGTTCCGTTCAATCCAAAAACTGATTTTAGATACGGATAAACCACTGGAAAACGCTAGAAAATACGTGCATTACTATGTGTTTTTAGTGGGCTTTATTTTGGCGCTTGTGACCATTATGAAAGGTCTAAAGCACGTGGGGCTAGATTTGTCGATGAGCGAGTCATTAGCGGCGGCGACCGTGTGCGGGGTGTTAATTACTTGTTTAGGTAAATACATGGTGAGTCGCGTTAAATTTGATCCTGCTGCAGATAAATATTTTCACTATGCCAATGTAGAAAAAATATTTGGTGCGTTGATGGTGTTAACGGCATGCGCCATGGCCTTTGCGCATGGCTCAAACGATGTGGCGAATGCTATTGGCCCTTTGGCGGCCATTAATAGTATTGTTATGTCAGGGGAGTTGTCGCAAAACTCACCTTTGCCGATGTGGATATTATTTGTTGGTGGCGTGGGTATTGTTTTAGGGCTGGCGATGTATGGTCGAAAGGTCATGGAAACGGTGGGTACTAAAATCACAGAATTAACACCGAGCCGTGGTTTTTGTTGCACGCTTTCTGCAGCATCTACAGTGGTATTAGCGTCGGGTATGGGCATGCCCATTTCAACGACACATACCATGGTAGGTGCAGTCTTGGGCGTGGGTATGGCGCGCGGTATTTCATCCATTAATATGGATGTAGTTCGTGGCATCTTTATGTCTTGGGTTATTACCTTGCCAATTGGTGGCGTTTTAGCCATTATCTTCTTCTTTATCCTCAAAGCGTTTTTCGGATAATCAGTGAATTCACTGGTATTTATGCGGGTAAAAGCAGCCGTTTGACCACGCTAACCTCTCCTCCCAAGCGTGTTTTTGGTTGTGATGTTTGCAAATATAACGGTTATTTTAAATTAGCCCCTTCTTGGCTTCATTTGAAGCTGTTATGCTTTTTTAATGGAATTAACCGCGACTCATAAATTATTAATCGAACAATTGGCTGACGGCAGCTTTATCTCTGGCCAACAATTAGCGGCTGAGCTTGGCGTCAGTCGTACATCCATTTGGAATTATTTAAAAACATTGGAAGCGGCCGGCTTCGAGTTACATGCCGTAAAAGGAAAAGGCACGAGGCTTAAAGTGCCAATCGAACTGCTGGATAAAGAAAAAATAACACCCATAGTTTATGCAAATAAACAGTCGCCACTAAAGCAACTAACTATATTGGATGTTTGTCCGTCGACCAATGCTTTGTTGGCTCAACAGCATGCGCTAAGAGCGCTGAAAAACGGTTCGGTTTGTATGGCAGAAATGCAGACGTCGGGTCGAGGTCGGTTAGGTAAAACATGGGTGTCACCGTATGGTCAAAACATTTACCTTTCTTTTTTATGGAATTTCAAAAGTGGCATTGCAGCCTTGTCGGGCCTGAGTTTGGCGTGTGGTGTTGCTGTATGCAATGCGCTGGAAGGGCTTGGTATGAGCGGGCATGGTCTGAAATGGCCAAATGATATTTTATGGCAGGGCAAAAAGTTAGGCGGCATTTTGGTTGAAATTCAAGGAGAAAGCCAAGGTGGTTACACGGCTATTATTGGTATTGGTATCAACTACCATATGAACTCTCAGGCATCGAATGAAATTGATCAGCCGTGGACAGATGTAAATCAAGCATACGGTAGAGCGATGGGAAGAAATACGTTAGCGGCCCGTCTTATTGAGCAAGTGCTAAACGTTCTTGACAGCTATGAAGATAATGGTTTATCACCCTATATTGAGCAATGGAATAGATTAGATAGTTATCGAGGGAAGTCAGTGCAAATTATTTCAGGCCAGTCACGTCAACAAGGTATTGCAAGTGGCATATCTGACGTTGGCGAACTTCTTCTAACGATACCAGGTGGGGAAACGCAACGTATTATGTCAGGCGAGGTTAGTCTGCGGTTAGAGGGCAATTAGATGCGCCAACTGTTTATAGATCTTGGTAATACGGCGCTGAAATGGCAAGTTGTCGACAACGGTTATTTGTTAAAGCAGGGTCGTGCGCTAAACCATATAGGTTTGGATGTTGCGTTTGCAGCACTCGAGGGCTATAGCTTTTCGACTATTCATGTTTCCAGTGTTGGAGCCGATGATTTTAATGTGCAGCTAACCACTTGGGCTGAGAAAAACAAGCAACCTTGTCCAACCTTTATTGCAAGTTCAAATGAGGCCTGCGGTGTAACTAATGGCTATAAAGATTCGAGCCAGTTAGGTGTGGATAGGTGGTTGGCTTTAATAGCGGCACATCATAAGTATTCAGGCATGCTTTGTATCGTTGATAGTGGAACGGCGTTAACAATGGACGTTGTAACGGAAAATGGGCGTCACCTAGGCGGGTACATAGTGCCGGGTTCAGAACTAATGAAAACATCTTTATTAGCCAACACCCAGAAAGTTAACGTCCAAGATTTAGAAGCGCGGGGGCAGTTTGGAACCAATACCACGCAAGCTGTTCTGTTTGGGATTAATCAAATGCTACAGGCCTTTGTGAGCAAGAAAGTGTTAGATATAGAAGCCGAATATCAGCTGAAAGTATCTACAATTTTAACCGGCGGGCATGCGCAGGCGTTAGCAGACAGTTTACCCATGCCGGTGTACGTAGAAGAAGACCTTGTGATTCAAGGGTTGCGATTGTTAGCCGAGCAAACCGTATGAAGCAATTATTTTTGTTTTTATTGCTCATCAATATCGTTTACTTTTTTTGGGGGTTCGCCAGTAAAAGCGACGCTATAAGCGTGGTCAAAAAAACACCGTTGTATAAAGAAAAGGTTTTGGAACCGCTGGTTTTGTTAAACAATAAAGCAGGCGTGGAACAGGGCGCGGTAGCTGCTGAAGTGCTCAGTCAAGCCATAGCTAAAGACTGTTTTGTCGTTGGTGATTTCTCAACTGAAGAAAGCCCGAATCAGTTACTTATTGATTTGAAGGGCGTGGACAATAAAGCAAGCATCGTGGTTTCACGAATGGTGAGTGAATACTGGGTAACATATTCATCAAATAGAGATTGGCAGCAAGCATTGCGGGATGTGGAAGAGCTGAAGGTAAAAGAGGTGACTAATCTATGGTTGGTGCCAAATGGAGATTATAAAGGCGTTATTTCATTAGGGGTTTTTGTAACGGAAGCTCGCGCTAAGGTCAGGTTAGACGAATTAAAAGAAAAACAAGTGAATGCAACTATTCTTTCGAGAGAAAAAAGTCGCTACGGTGTTAAAGTCGAAACGGAAAGGAATAAAAAATCAATACAAGACTTTTTAAATACCAGTAAGGGCGAGGGAAAAAATAGTATCCGTAAAATTACTTGTTAAGCATTGCTCCAACTTTTCATTTAGCATAGAATACTCGCCCTGGATTTGTAATCAGCCGGTCGGTGGTTCGAATCCTCTCACCAGCTCCATATATCTAAGGCTTAACGTTCGCGTTAAGCCTTTTTTATTGCTTAGTGTTTATTTTGGCGGATATTAAAATTTCTCTGATTGCAAAATGCACTAAATTTAGCGAAAATACACGGTTCATTCGGCAACCAGTCGATCATTTCTCTTCACGTGTTGTTAAATAATGTGAAGAGCTAGCTTTGGAAAGAATTATGAAAAAAACGATGTACGAAAAAATTTGGAATGGCCACTTTGTTCACCAAGAACCTGGTCAGGCTCCTTTGTTATATGTGGACAGGCACTTAATGCATGAGGTCACTAGTCCTCAAGCGTTTGAAGGCTTGCGCACGTCAAGCAGAAAAGTGCGCAACCCGCACAGTATTTTGGCGACAATGGATCATTGTGTACCGACTAAGAATCGTGACCTTCCTATTGCTGATCCGATTGCTAAAAAGCAAATTGAAACAATGGCCGATAATTGCGAAGAAAATGGCCTAAATTTATACGACATGGATAGCCCAGATAACGGCGTGATTCATGTGGTTGTTCCAGAGCATGGTTTTGTGCACCCAGGTATGGTGGTTGTTTGTGGCGATAGCCACACAGCAACGCACGGCGCGTTCGGTGCGTTAGCATTCGGTATTGGTACGTCAGAAGTGGAACACGTGATGGCAACCCAAACCTTGCCTCAGCAAAAATCAAAAACTATGTTGGTACAAGTTGATGGCAAATTATCTAAACATTGCACAGCTAAAGACATCGCGCTTGCGATTGTCGGTGTTACAGGAACCGCTGGCGGTACAGGTTATGTGATTGAATACGCAGGCGAGGCGATTGAAGCGTTGTCAATGGAAGGCCGTATGACGGTGTGTAATATGGCGATTGAAGCAGGTGCACGAGCAGGAATGGTAGCGCCAGACCAAAAAACCTTCGATTTTTTAGAAGGTAAAGAATTTGCGCCAAAAGGCGAGCAGTGGGATCAAGCATTAACGTATTGGAAGTCATTAGTGACAGACGAAGGCGCTGAATACGACACGACCATTACATTAAATGCAGACGATATTGGCCCGCAAGTAACGTGGGGCACGTCGCCAGAACAAGTGGTAGGTGTTAACGGTGTTGTACCTGCACCAGAAAGTTTTGATAACAAAGGCAAACGTATTGCTTGCGAAGGCGCGTTGAAATATATGGACCTTGCGGCGAATACAAAAATGACCGATATCGAAATTGATTACGTGTTCATTGGCTCTTGTACCAATGGCCGTATTGAAGATTTCCGTGATGCGGCGAACATCGCCAAAGGTACGACAGTGGCCGACGGTGTAACAGCGATTGCTGTGCCAGGTTCGTTCCACGTAAAAATTCAGGCTGAAAAAGAAGGTATCGATAAAATATTTAAAGACGCGGGTTGGGAATGGCGCGAGCCAGGTTGTTCCATGTGCTTAGCAATGAACGGCGATGAACTAAAAGATGGCCAGCGTTGCGCATCAACATCAAACCGTAACTTCGAAGGTCGTCAAGGCAAAGGTGGCCGTACGCATTTAGTGTCACCAGCCATGGCAGCGGCAGCGGCAGCAGCCGGTCGTTTCGTTGACATCAGCAAATTAGGTTAAGATTATGGATCAATATAAAAAACACGAAAGCGTTGCGGCCTTAATGAACCGCAGTAACGTTGATACCGACCAAATTATTCCGAAACAGTTCTTGAAAAAAGTTGAACGAAGCGGCTTTGGCGTGCATTTATTTCACGATTGGCGCTTTAACGACGACGGCGTTACTGAGAACCCTGATTTTGAATTAAACAAGCCAGCGTTTAAAGGCGCAAAGGTTCTTGTAGCAGGTGATAACTTCGGTTGTGGTTCTTCTCGTGAACACGCGCCTTGGGCGATTGCCGATTACGGCTTTAACACCATCATCTCAACCAGTTATGCGGATATTTTTTACAACAACTGTTTTAAAAATGGCATTTTAGCCATCGTTGTTGATGAGAAGCAATTAGACGCGTTGATGCAAGAAATTAATGCAAATGAAGGCGTCAGCTTTGTGGTCGATCTCGAAAATCAAGAAGTGACTACGCCTGCGGGTAACGGCTTTAAATTTGAGATTGACCCGTTCCGTAAAGACAATATGTTGAAAGGCTTAGACGATATCGGTTTAACCCTAAAACACGTGGATAAAATCAGCGAGTTTGAAGAACAGCACAAGCAACAGTTCCCTTGGCTTTGGGCATAACGGAACCCTAACGGTATAAAAAGATGGCTTCTCGATACATCCAAATAATGGATACCACCTTGCGTGATGGTGAACAAACGCAGGGCGTGTCGTTTTCACCTGCCGAAAAAGTCAGTGTGGCAAAAGCATTGTTGGAATCGCTGCGAGTGGACCGTGTAGAAGTAGCATCCGCGTGTGTGTCTGAAGGCGAGCAAGAGGCCGTTCGTAATATTAACGAATGGGCGCAAGCAGAAGGCTTTGGAGATGCGGTTGAAGTGCTGGGTTTCTCTGATCATAAACGCAGCGTCGATTGGATTGTCGCGGCGAATGGCAGGGTCATCAACCTGCTAACCAAAGGCAGCGAAAAGCATTGTCGTGAGCAATTAGGCAAGACCCTAGAGCAACACGTAGAACAAGTGTTAAACACAGTTAATTACGCCTTAGAGCAAGGCTTAAAGGTGAACGTGTACTTAGAAGACTGGTCGAATGGGTATGCTGATAGCCCTGACTATGTGTTTGCCTATATGGACGCGATTAAAGATGCTGGTATCGATCATTTTATGTTGCCAGATACCTTGGGTGTGATGTCGCCGGAAGAAGTGTTTGATGCGTTGAGTGATATGTGTACACGTTATCCAGACACACAGTTCGATTTCCACCCTCATAATGATTATGGCCTAGGCACAGCGAATATTATGGCTGCGGTTCGTGCAGGCGTCAGTGCGATTCATTGCACGGTTAATTGCTTGGGTGAACGAGCGGGCAATGCGTCGGTGTCAGAAGTTACCGTTGTGCTGCGTGATAAAATGGGCATGGAACTGTCTATTGATGAAAGCAACATTGTTCGCTTGAGTAATATGGTTGAAAATTTCTCGGGTAAATGGGTAGCAGCTAATGCACCTATTATTGGTGATGATGTATTTACCCAAACAGCGGGAATTCATGCTGATGGCGATAAAAAAGGCGGGCTTTACGAAAGTAAATTAAGCCCCGAACGTTTTTCTAGAATACGCAGTTATGCGTTAGGAAAAATGGCTGGTAAGGCATCGCTCAGTAATAACTTAGAACGACTTGGCATAACTTTATCGGAAGAAAATCAGAAAAAAGTACTGGAAAGAATTGTTCGTTTAGGCGATTCCAAACAAACGATTACCACAGAAGATTTACCGTTCATCATTGCCGACGTTTTAGAAAGTGAAAATTACAAACATATTAAATTGCTCGATTGCTCAATTACCAGTCGTTTAGACGAGTCATCTATGGCAACGATCAGTGTCAATGTGAAAGGTAACGAGCATGAATCAACAGGCAATGGTAACGGTGGTTTTGATGCGTTTATCAATGCCGTTAATAAAGTACTGGTTGATTATGATGTGGTGTTACCTGAACTGGTCGATTATGAAGTGAGAATTCCCAAAGGTGGGCATACTAGCGCATTAACCGAGTGTGTGATTACTTGGGATGACCCATTCAAAAAGCGCAAAACTCGCGGTGTGCATTCTAACCAAGTATTTGCGTCTATATCTGCTGCTGTACGGATGATTAATATTCAGTTGCATGAAAAAACGTAAATATTAGAGTCATTTGAACTTTACAAAGCTTAGTCAATGTAAGGCTTTAGTGTAGTACCTATTATTAGCGAACAGAAAATTGCAAACTCAAAAGTGATAGTATAGTATCACTTTATGAAAATTGAATTAGTGGCCACATTAAAACGCCAAGCGACTAAAATATTAGCTGAATTACATGATTCAAAAGAGCCTGTGCTCATCACTGAACATGGGAAACCATCTGCATACCTTGTTGATGTTGACGATTATGAGATGATGCAGAATCGCATGGAAATTTTGGATGGTATAGCGAAAGGTGAGGCGGCCATTTTAGAAAATCGTGTTTATACCCATGCACAAGCGAAAGCTAAAATGAATAAATAGCTCAAGTAATTTGGACCGAGCCAGCTTTATCTGACCTTAACGCAATAGCGGAATATATCGCTTTAGATAAACCAAGCGCCGCAATTAATTTAGTGCAAAAAGTTTTTTCTAGTATAAATCAGCTTGAGCAGTTTCCAACGTTAGGCCGTAAGCCATCCGAAATTAAAGAATCAAGATATTTAGAAATTCTTGTAAATCCCTGCCGTATTTTTTATCGTATAGAAGTTGATAAGGTATACATTCTATACGTTATGAGAAGCGAAAAGAAATTACGACAATATTTACTGAATGTAAGGGAAAACAGTGAATAATTTTACTGGGATAGAAGTTAAGCTGGAATTTAGGACGTGAACGTTTTCTGATGACAAAATGCACACGTGATGCTATTGTTCTTATAATGAAGGTATATTCTTGGAATTTAGAAAAGAATGAATTGCTCCAAAAAGAGCGAGGCGTATCGTTTGAAGAGATAGTTCTCAATATTCAGTTAGGTAATGAGGTGGCAATATATGATCATCCAAATTCGAAGAAATACCCTAATCAAAAAATATCAGTTGTATTAATTGAGGATTATGCATATTTGGTTCCTTACGTTGAAGATAAGAATCAAATATTTCTTAAAACGATTATTCCTAGCCGAAAAGCGACTAAGGAGTATATAGGTGATGAAAATGGCTAAATTAGACCCATATGAAAAAGAGATTCTTGAAGCATTTGACTCGGGAAAGTTGAAAAAACCTAAGTCAGAAAAACAGCAAATTAAGCGTCATGTACCTGCTGCTGAAGCAACATTTAAAAAAGATGCACGTATAAACATTAGGCTCTCATCGAGGGACTTGCGATCTTTACAGGCTAAAGCGCTCATGGAAGGTATGCCGTACCAAACATTTGTATCCAGTATTCTGCATAAGTTTATCGATGGTAAGCTTGTCGATAAATCAGTTAACAAGTAGCTAAGCGGTCTTAAAAGATAAAACCGCTTAGCATAGTGTTAAACCGTCGGCATAGCCTTTAACTTCTCTACAACTTTGTCACCAAATTCAACGGTGCTGATCATGTTAACGCCTGAACCGGGGTTAGACAGGTCAGCTGTTGAGTAGCCATCGGTGAAGACGGCTTGCATGGCACTCCAAACATTTTTGGATTCTTCAACCATGCCAAAGCTGTATTCAAGCATCATGGCAACAGAGCCAATCATTGAATACGGGTTGGCCATGTTTTTGCCAGCAATATCAGGAGCCGAGCCGTGAGATGGTTCGTAATACGCTTTGTCGTCACCTAAGCACGCTGAAGGCATTAAGCCAAGCGAGCCTAAAATACCGCCGCCTTGGTCACTTAAAATATCCCCAAACATATTTTCCATTACCATCACGTCGAATTGTGTTGGTTTCAAGCAAAGCAATGTCGCCACGGCATCTACCAAAATATTAATCACTTTAACTTCTGGGTATTCAACCGCCACTTCTTCCATAATTTCATTCCACAACACGGATGACTTTAATACGTTGCTTTTATGAATGTTGTGCAACACTTTCTTGCGGCTGTTGGCCATTTTAAAAGCATGGTGCATAATTTGGCGAATTTGCGCTTCGTCGTATTCCAATGTTTCTTTAACGTAACGTAAGCCTTTATCGTTCACGCCCACTTCTTTTTTACCAAAGTATAAGCCGCCAACTAATTCACGAATCATAATTAAATCAATGCCATCACCGATAATTTCTGGTTTTAGGGGTGAAAAGTGCGCAAGGCCTTTAGGTAATGATACCGGGCGGTAGTTTGCGTAGGTGTTGTAGCGTTTACGCATGGGTAACAAGGCGCCACGTTCGGGTTGTTTGTCGATGGGGATTTTTTTAGATTCCTCATGGCTTAAACCAATCGGGCCTTTAATAATCGCATCAGCTTCATCGCAGATGTCTTTAGTGGCTTGTGGAAACGCATCACCAGTTTCAAAATAAGCACACGCACCAAATAAAGCAGGCATTAACTCGAATGTTACATCGTTACGTTCTTCAACGAGCTTAAGAACTTTAATAGCTTCTTCCATAATTTCTGGGCCAATACCATCGCCAGCCATAACGGCAATTTTGTAATTTTTCATGAGTTTACCTATTGAATTTATAAATATAAACGGCGTATTTTACGCGACTAAGCCTATGTGTGCCATTATCACTTAGATTGTTTTTAAGTCTGTGGGTGCATAACGTATAATCACGGGCTTTATAGAATCACGAAGAGAAACTTATGGCTTTAAATTGCGGTATTGTGGGCTTACCAAACGTGGGTAAATCAACCCTGTTTAATGCATTAACAAAAGCAACGATTGCAGCGGAGAATTACCCGTTTTGCACCATCGAACCAAATACTGGCATTGTGCCTGTGCCCGATGAGCGTTTAGATAAATTAGCGGCCATTGTGAAACCTGAGCGTGTGTTGCCAACCACCTTTGAGTTTGTGGATATTGCAGGCCTAGTGGCTGGCGCATCAAAAGGTGAAGGCTTAGGTAATCAATTTTTGGCCAATATTCGTGAGTCTGATGCGATTGCACATGTAGTGCGTTGTTTTGAAGACGATGATGTGATTCATGTCGCAGGAACGATTGACCCATTAGCCGATATTGAAGTGATTCAAACCGAATTGGCGTTAGCTGATATGGCCTCTCTTGAGAAAGCGGTTGTTAAGGCTACTAAAGCGTCAAAATCAGGCAATAAAGACGAGTTAAAAAACAAAGTGTTTTTAGAAAAAGTGCTTAAGCATTTGGATGAAACGATGACGCTAAAAACGTTAGATGCCACAGAGGACGAATTACTGTCACTGGCAGGTTATCAGCTGTTAACGTTGAAGCCTATGTTGTACATAGCAAATGTTCAAGATGATGGTTTTGAGAATAATCCGTTTTTGGACACAGTAACAAATCTAGCAAATGAGCAAGGTGCAGCCGTTGTTGCTGTATGTGCAGCGATGGAAGCCGAGATTATTCAGCTGGAAGAAGATGAGCGGATCGAATTTTTAGAAGAAATGGGTTTAACAGAACCAGGTTTAAACCGCGTGATTAGAGCGGGTTATGACTTATTAAACCTACAAACTTACTTTACTGCCGGTGTTAAAGAAGTACGCGCTTGGACGGTTAAAAAAGGCGCAACCGCCCCACAAGCAGCAGGTGTGATCCACACCGATTTTGAAAAGGGTTTTATCCGTGCAGAAATTACAGCCTATGAAGACTTCATCAAATACAACGGTGAGCAAGGCGCAAAAGAAGCTGGAAAACTAGGTGTTCAAGGTAAGGAATACATCATGCAAGACGGTGATGTAACGCATTTTAGGTTTAATGTATAGAACTTGGCGTGTATATGCTTGTTTGGCTTGACAAAATAAGCTGAAACCACGAAAATTCACGTCCTTCAAAGTATGGTCATGTAGCTCAGCTGGTTAGAGCACGGCATTCATAATGCCGGGGTCGGTGGTTCAAGTCCANNNGAAGTGTTTTTTTCACGTCATCGTATTTAGCAGTAATCGCATAAACGTTCAAATAACCCATTTCCAAAAGCCTAGCCGTCGCTAAAGAAGCGCGCCCGCCACCGCCGCAATGTGTGAGGATGATGGTGTCTGCATTTGGGCAATGGTTTTGTACTTTCATTTCTAATAAGCCACGCGGAATATTGACTGAGCAGCTTAGTTTTGATTCCTGAGCTTCGGCAGGTTCTCGCACGTCAATAACAACCACGTTGTCGTTATTCTCTAAAAGCTCTTTGGCTTGCTGTGGGTTAATACAGTTAATGTGTTGTTGTACATCGGCTATAAATTCACTGGCAGGTTTTATCATGTTGGATTCCTATTGGGTTCGGCTTGATAACGCTTATAATAGCGCCATGACCAAGGCTAAATCAATCACCGTAGTAAATACTCTCAACGACATTCAGTATCAACAATTTATGCGTGATGGTTATGTGAAGGTACCTGGGCTTGTTTCACGTGCGCTATGTGACCGCACGGTGGATGTTGTTGAAGCCTCTATTGAGCCAGCACTTGGCCCATTGGAATATGAGGCAGAGGTGCATTACCCCGGCGCACCCAGCAACAGGCGTTCGCAAGGTGGTGATACGCCTCGACGATTGTTACATGCGTACGCACGTGATGATGTGTTTCGCGATTGGGCTTGTCACCCTGCGGTGGTGAAAAGTGTAAAGCAATTAATAGGTGCAGATGATGTGTTGTTAACGCAAAATCACCACAATTGTATTATGACTAAGCTAGCAAAATTTAGCAGTCAAACGGATTGGCACCAAGATATTCGTTATTGGAGTTTTGATCGCCCAGAATTGGTGAATGTTTGGTTGGCGTTGGGCGCTGAGCACGCAGAAAATGGCGGCATGAAAATGATTCCTGGCTCGCACGCTATGGAGTTTGAGCGTGGGCGATTAGACGCTAATTTATTCTTGCGACAAGACTTGCCAGAAAATCAAACATTGTTACAAACAGCGGTGGATGTGGAGTTAGAAGCGGGTGATGTGTTGTTTTTTCATTGTCGAACGTTCCACGCAGCGGGAGCGAATAAGTCTGACAAGCCAAAATACTCGCTGGTGTTTAGTTACCATGCTGCCGATAACTTGCCGATACCGGAGACGCGCTCAGCGCGATTAGACAGTGTTTCTGTGGACTAACTGTCACCTTGGCTGAAAGTCTATTCAGCCAAGGTAATAAATAATAAAAATCAGTGTGCAGGTGCATCGGTTGGCAGTTGTATGGTAATCCATTTCCATTCAGTTAATACGTCAGCATCTACTTCAACGCCTTCACGGCCAAATCCGCTTTCGCCTGTTCCGCCGAATGGCACATGGGGTTCATCGTAAAGAGTTGGGGCAT
>LWDU01042426.1_pt1 | contig 68185 bp, 62 predicted proteins | sample 727161 | NCBI WGS metagenome assembly LWDU01 (sample SAMN04566230, study PRJNA314399) | hydrothermal vent metagenome | isolation source: deep sea hydrothermal plume seawater | place: Mexico: Gulf of California, Guaymas Basin | collected 2004-07-11 | reverse complement strand
GCCTCATATTCCTCTTCAACCTCTTCTTCTCTATAGGCTGTATATTGCTGTGGCACCATTACAGTTCTATAAGCCTCATATTCCTCTTCAACCTCTTCTTCTCTATAGGCTGTATATTGCTGTGGCACCATTACAGTTCTATAAGCCTCATATTCCTCTTCAGCCATACGAACAACATCACGATACCTGGTGACTTTAACTTGTTCAGTTACAACGTAAGGTTCTTTAACGACATATGAAACAGTTCTAGTAGAGGTATATGGTTCTGAAACCACAAACTCTACAGTTCGGTATTTAGTTACAGCCATCATATCTTCAGCCACAACATTTTCACCTGATGCAGCATAGGTGGTAGGGACGATAAGCAGGCTAAATATAAGAGTAAGAAGAAGAAGTGGAGTTTTTTTCATAACAACCTGTTCTTGTTAGAGAATAGTACAAAAAAAAGAGCAACTGCCTGGTAGTCTATAACAACTGAGGTTGCAGGTCAAATATGGGTGTTATTTGTTAGGTGAACAGGCGCCTTGCAGTAATATATTTACTCACGCTCTCATATGAGATGAAGATTCAATTACTGCGGCGCTGTTAGGTTAGAGTCTGTACTGTAAACCGAGCGTGGTTAAACTTCCACCGTTTCCTGGTGTATAGCTAAGTCCAACTGCCATAGAGTCTGTTAACGACTGAGTCAAACCAAATCCGAAACCTATACCACCACCTGATAATGAAACCCCAAGGTTGGCGGAAACAGATGTTCTATCCGTAATCATTTTGTTTATTCCGGCGGAGAGTGACGTATTGTTCGCACTTCCAGAGCCTATCCCATCAAGAGTTAGGCTAAATTTGGCAAAGGAAACGCCAAAAATGAGGTCAGTGTCTATGCTTAACGGAGTGTGGTAGCCTATACCAAGTCCTGTGGCTGTTAAATCGCCTCCAGACTCAATATCGGTAGCAAAAGCGCCACTAATAATTAGACTTCCAGATGTAAACGAGCCTTCAAAATTGAGAAGAGTGCCACTTCCGACTCCGTCAATCTTAATAACTCCCATCCCTGCAGAAATGTAATTATATTTCATTGACGAGTTATCCTCGCTTGCAATAACAGCGCTTGCTGTAAATGCTAGCACAATTGCAAGTAGCTTAGTTTTCATACCCTCTCTCCTTTGTATATTTGCCAGTAAAAATAGCTATATTGTACATTGATTATATTATTGCAAATAAGGTTTGATTTGACATATAATCAAAAGAAATCTTCTGTATTTAGCGCCTGTATTCAATAACAAAAGTTGCCATTAAATACTTTGCAAACCTTAATCATTACGGTCGATTGGTAGTATTTTATCAAGCTGTCGTCGTTAAGGACGATGTCAAAAATTTGCCAACGATTGTTCGCGTTTTTATGAAACCATAAGTCGAAATAAATACCCTGTTGAGAAAGACCACTGATATTAAGCTTGACGGAAATTTTTCCACCGAGTTCAGGCTTAGCAGAAACAAAGGCAAGCTTTAAAGTTTGCGATTGCACTAGCTTGTACAACAGTGTGTTAATCATGTTGTTTTTTAGTCTCAAGGCAAAGTACTGAGCTTCACTATTGCTCAGTTGTTGATTTGAGGGCATAACAAGCAACACTTCATTAGCAATAAAGCCGAAGTCAAATAACGGCACAACCTCTTCGAGCACTAACTTCTCCATTGACTCAGGAGAATAGGTTAGGCTTTGTGTTATTTGATTGAGACTGGTAATCGCATTTTGGATCGCATAAACAGGGCTATCCTCCACTTCGTCTGAGGCAGCAAAACTTTGAGAAAGCATCAGCGTCAAGATTAATGCAAAAGCAGAAAATCTCTTCATTTTATTCTCCATAATGGCCAAAGAAAACCAAGTAAAATCGATACAAATTATTCCCGTTCTACCCTATTATATTGACATTTAGCATAAGTAAATACTTATTATTATGACATTCTTGAGTCGCCCTTTTAAATCCACATTATTACTCTTAAGCCTTTTTATAACAGGGTTTGTTAATACTTGCTATGCAGACGAACAATACTCACCGCTCGAGTCCCCTGATTTTTTTAAAGAACTAAGCACCTTCACCACCGTTTACACCCAAATTAAGAAGTACTATGTTGATGAGGTGGATGATAAAACACTCTTTGAAAACGCCATTCAAGGCATGCTTGAGGGGCTGGACCCTTATTCAACACACCTTAATCCAGCCGACCAAGCGGATTTGGTAGAATCAACGATGGGCCAATTTGGCGGCCTGGGAATTGTTATCGCAACCCAAGGGGAGTTAATTCAGATTATCTCTCCAATTGATGACACCCCCGCTTATCGCGCCGGCCTCCAGGCGGGTGACCTGATTCTTAAAATAGATGATCAGTACGTTAGTGAAATTAATCTGCAAGATGGTGTCAAACTAATGCGTGGATTACCAGGTACAAAAGTCAGTCTGACGATTAGACGCGCAGATCAAGCGCCGTTTGAACTGGAAATCAAAAGAGAGATTATTACTATCACCTCTGTCAGGGGTTATCTTCTTGAAGACGGCATGGCTTACATTAGGATTTCGAACTTTCAACTGCCGAGCGCAAGGTTACTGAAAAAGCTTGTAGCAAAGCTAACACACCAGAATAATGGTGAGTTAAGCTCCCTTATATTGGATTTAAGAAACAATCCAGGCGGTGCGCTTGCTGCAGCAATCGATGTCTCAAACCTCTTTATTGACAGCACTGGCATTGTTGTTTACACCGAAGGCAGGGTTGATAATGCAAGTATGCGCTTTGATACTGAACGTGGTGATATTCTAAACGGTGCGCCGATGATTACCCTGATTAACAAGGGTTCCGCCTCTGCCTCCGAAATCGTTGCTGGTGCCTTACAAGATCACAATCGCTCAATTATTATGGGGCAAACCTCATTTGGCAAAGGCTCTGTGCAGTCATTGATCGACCTAGAAGGCGGTTATGGGATGAAGCTCACCACAGCGCGCTTCTACACCCCATCTGGCAATGTCATTCAAGACAAGGGTATTAGCCCAGACATTACCCTTGAAAAGCCTACAATGGATGAAGTTGAGGAAGAGTCCGATACTGAGGAGATGCAGGATTCAGAAAATCATTTGAATGGAGATCCTACAAAGCTCAATGAGGACGAGATACTTGAAAGACAAGATGCCATTAAAGAAAAGACCGATAAGGAGGTTGTCGAATTCTTGTTACAAGACTATGGCGTCCAACAGGCCATGAGTCACTTAAGGGCGCTCACAACAACCAACATTATTTAATGGCCAAAGTTTTATCCGTTGCTAATCAAAAAGGTGGTGTGGGAAAAACAACCACTGCTGTCAACTTAAGCGCCGCGCTGAGCACTGTTAACAAACGCGTCCTGCTGGTTGATATTGACCCTCAGGGCAATGCCACCATGGGTTGTGGTATTGATAAATATACTCTGGAACACAGTATTTGCGAATTGCTACTAGACGAGTGCACGTTAGAACAAGCGATTATTGCTTCAGAAGATGCCTTAATTGATCTTATTGGCGCCAACACCGATTTGATTGCTGCCGAAGTTGCACTTCTCAAAGGTAATGGTAGCAAAACAAAACTAAAGAGTTTAGTCGACCAACAACGTGATAACTACGACTACATTATCATTGACTGCCCGCCTTCACTTAACATGCTTACTATTAACGCCTTTACCGCCAGTGATGGTATTGTTATTCCAATGCAATGTGAATACTACGCATTGGAAGGCTTAAGCTCACTGATTGAGACAATCACAAAAATACAAGCCACCAGTAATCCGAACCTTGAAATCTGTGGCATTATCAGGACCATGTACGACACTAGGAATAACCTCTCTAACGAGGTTTCTGTACAACTATCTCAACATTTTACTCACAAAGTATTTAAAACAATAATCCCTAGAAATGTAAAATTAGCCGAAGCACCCAGCTTTGGTGTCTCAGCAATTAACTACGCCAGATCCTCCAAAGGCGCTATCGCCTATGTTGCGTTGGCGAGTGAAATAATACGTAGAACACAGTAAACACTATGGCAAAAAAATCTAAATTAGGAAGAGGTCTGGACATATTATTAGGCCAGTCAGTTGAAAATCCAGCACGGGCTCACACCAATGACAAGCTGGTGCAAATGCAGCTCGATCGATTGCAGCGCGGTCAATTTCAGCCCCGCTCAAAATTCGACGGCTCAAAGCTAGATGAGCTAACGCAGTCCATTGCCTCTCAAGGCGTTATTCAGCCTTTGGTTGTTAGAGAAATCTCCGCCAATCAATATGAAATTATTGCTGGCGAGCGACGCTGGCGAGCCGCCAAACAAGCGGGGCTTGAGGAAGTACCCGTTGTAATTAGAAATATTGACGACCAAATGGCCTTGGCCATTGCGCTTATAGAAAACATTCAAAGGGAGTCATTAACGCCAATTGAGGAGGCAAAGGCGTTATCAAAACTTATTCAAGATTTTAATATGACACATGAAGAAGTGTCCAAAGTGGTTGGTAGATCTCGTTCTGCAGTGAGTAACTTGCTGCGCTTGTTAAAATTGAGTGACGCGATTAAAACCATGCTTGAAAGCGGTGAAATTGACATGGGTCATGCGCGAACCTTGCTACCGCTTCCCGATGACCTGCAAATTCAGTTGGCCCAAGAGATTGTCGCTAGAGGGTTGTCTGTAAGGCAAACAGAGGTATTGGTTAAGCAGGCACTTAATCCAAATCCAAAAAACATCAAAAAACCTAACCCTCAATGGCTAGAGATGACAGAATCTATCTCCAAAAGACTCAACTCCAAAGCTGAAATCAAACCCGGCAAAGGCGACACTGGAAAAATCATCATTCACTTCGACTCTAAAGAATCATTGGACAATATTTTCAAGAAGATTAAAGACTAATCAAAGCCACCAATTCTTGAGAATTGCATAGTGTTGTAATTGAAATCCCAATGCATCCATACACCTACCGCCTTACCGATAATATAACTCTCAGGAACAAAACCCCACACTCGTGAATCACTGCTATATGCCCTATTATCGCCCATCACGAAGTAATGCCCTTCTGGTACGGTTGTTTCCTCTAATTCTGGCGAATAGCCTCTAGGATGAAGTAGAATATCATGATTTCCACCCTCTATCTTTTCTCTAACAAGGTTATAGCCACTCATGGCGCGACCCGAATCAACACCCTTATAAGAGCCAATTTCACTGTAGTCAATCTCACTACCATTAATCGTTAAGTAGTCTCTTGTGTAACTGATGGTATCACCCGGAAGACCAATAATGCGCTTAATAAAGTCAGCACCCTTATAAGCTTTATCTTTTTTATAGTTAGGATATCTAAAGACCACAACATCACCACGCTCAGGTGCTGAAAACTCAATCAATTGAGTGTTGATAATTGGAAGCCTTAAGCCATAATCAAACTTATTAACAACAATAAAATCGCCAGTTAACAAGGTTGGCATCATCGAGTTTGATGGCACTCGAAACGGCTCAAAGACAAATCCGCGGAAGAGTATTACTAATATAAGAATAGGGAAGAATTCAATCGACCACTGCACAATTTTTGGTCGGTGCTTGTACTTTTCGTTTTTTGAAAATTTTAGAAAAATAAGAAAATATAAGAATTTACCCAAAGTCGATTGATTGGCACTTTGTGCGTCGTCACCACTTCTCTTGCTAGCAAAGAAAAGCAAGTCAACAATAACAATAACAAGGGCCAACACAAGGGCGGCAAACAAGTAAGTCACAACATCCCAGGCAAAGAATGACTCTGCGTTTGCAAGTACTCCTGAACTAATATCGTTGCTCATTTATTCATTTCCTAAAAATATTGGTTTGTATTATAACTGTGGAGCTTAACTTGTTTAGCTTGTCTCGCTGATGTTCATCCCAATCTTTGTGCACAGTTCGACAAAATTTGGAAAAGAAGTTTGCACGTTATCAACACCTTCGATTTGGATCTCGTGCTCGCATCTCAGTGAGGCGATTGCAAAAGACATCGATATACGATGATCGTGATGCGACAGAATCACGGAGCCTGGTTTGGAAAATTCACCGCCTTGAATGCGGATGCCGTCTTCCAATACTTCGTTCTCAATACCCAAAATATCAAGCCCATCGGCCATCACTTGGATGCGGTCCGACTCTTTAACGCGCAACTCCCTCGCGCCGGTTAAAACGGTTTCCCCTATGGCACAACTGGCCGCAATGAAAAGCGATGGAAACTCATCAATAGCAAGTGGCACTAAATTTTTCGGAATATTAATTCCTTTTAAGTTTGATGATTGCACACGAATATCAGCCACCAATTCACCGCCCGATACACGCTCGTTGCAAAGCGTAATATTACCACCCATCAATTTAAGTATATCAATCACGCCCGTACGAGTTGGGTTAATATTAACTGCTTCAAGAGTAATGTCAGAATCCTTAGCAATACACCCCGCCACCATAAAAAATGCAGAAGATGAGATGTCGCTAGGCACTTCAATATCACAAGCGGTTAGTTCGCCACCGCCAGTGAGTGAAATGCGACCATTGTCGGTTTTAACATCATAGCCAAAGCCTCTGAGCATTCGCTCTGTGTGATCTCGAGTGATACCACCTTCAGTTACAGAGGTTGTGCCCTGGGCGTATAGACCAGCCAATAAAAGGCAAGATTTAATTTGTGCAGAGGCAACAGGCAAGGTGTAATCAATTGCACTCAACTTTTGACCACCCTCAATAACCAATGGCGGCTTACCGTCTTGAGAGTCAATTTTTGCACCCATCGTGCTTAGAGGGTCAATCACTCTACCCATCGGTCTTTTAGAAAGCGACTCATCGCCATGCAGCTCACAATCAAAACTTTGCGCACTCAACAGGCCAGACATTAATCGCATTGAGGTGCCAGAATTTCCCAAATCTAGTGGGCTTGAAGGCGCTTTGAGTCCGTGCATGCCGACACCATGAATCGTCACATTTGAACCCTCTCGCTCAATTTTGACGCCCATATCTTGAAATGCTTTAAGTGTGGACAAAGCGTCCTCACCTTCTAAGAAGCCACTGACTTGAGTCACTCCGTTAGCGATTGAGCCAAGCATAATAGAGCGGTGTGAAATTGACTTGTCCCCAGGGACTTTAATCGTGCCTTTTAATGATTGTGCGGGTGATACTACAAAACTACTCATGCTTTCCTTTTGGGTCTCTATTTATACCAGCCACTGATCACGAGTGCTTTTTGCGTCTCGAAACAGGGTTTCTATTGCTGTTGTGTTTTCATTCTCTATCACATCGATCAAATTGTCTAATGTATCCCTATAACCTTTGATGTGCTTAACAATGGCTTCTTTGTTATTAAGGCAAATATCACGCCACATAATTGGATCGCCAGAAGCAATGCGAGAGAAATCTCTAAAGCCGCCCGCAGCATATAAGCTGGCGCTTGGGTTCTGAGAGATTAGATAATTCATAATTGAAAAAGCCAACATGTGCGGTAAATGAGACGTCATACCTAGCAGCTCATCGTGCGAGGCAGCACTCATCATATCAACAGTTGCACCGGCCGCTTGCCAAATACTTTTTACCGCTTCAACTGCTTCTGATGAGCTTGATTCGGTCGGTGTAATAATCACCTTTCTTCCCACAAACAAGTCACCATCACTAGCCTCAAAGCCACTTTTTTCTTTGCCAGCAATCGGGTGTGCTGGTACAAAATTACTTGGCAAGGAGCCAAAAACTGATTCTACAACCTTAATAACACTGGCCTTTGTACTGCCAACATCAGTAATAACCGTGGTCTCACTCAAATGCGGCTGAATACTTTTAAGAATAGATTCAAAGCTGCCGACCGGTGCCGCAATCACAACAATATCAGCACCATTAAGCGCCTCTTTAATATCAGTGGTGTAATCAGTAATAACGCCGTTATTTTGCGCCGCTTGTAGCCTCTGCGCATCTCGGCCAAAACCAACAACATGCATGGCTTGCTTACTACGAATTATCGCCTTGGCCAATGAACCACCAATTAAACCCACACCAACAATACAAACTTTATTCATCACAATACAGTTTCGAGCGCTTCAAGTAGGCGGGTGTTTTCAGCCTCAGTTCCAACTGAGACTCTGAGGTAATTTGGCATTTCAACCGGACGAACTATGACACCTTCTCTTAATAATTTCTCAAAAATATCATTTGCATTACTCACTTCAACAGCAACAAAATTTGCTGAAGATGCAATAAATATTAGGCCAAGTTTTGTGAAACCAGCCTCAAGCTGCTTAACGCCCGCGTTATTAACTTGAATCGATGTTTGTAAGTACTCAGCATCCGCTAAAGATGCAATAGCTGCACTTTGAGCAACGTGGTTAACGTTAAACGGCTCTCGCACCCTATTAATGTAGTCGGCAATTTCAGCGCTTGAGATTGCATAACCCACTCTAAGCCCCGCAAGACCGTAGGCCTTTGAAAAGGTGCGAGTGATAATTAAATTACTAAAAACACCAAGCCAGTCAATAGTGGGATCATCGGTATTCAAATATTCAATATAAGCTTGATCTAAAACCACAGGGATAGTTTTAGGGACTCTCTCCAAGAAACTGTACAACTCATCGTTAGAAAGCAATGTGCCTGTTGGGTTATTTGGATTGGCGACAAAAATTAATTTTGTGTTGTTGCTAACCATTGACAACATTGCCTCTAAATCGTGACCAAAATTCTTAGCTGGGGTGACTTTTGCAGTTGCGCCTAGTGCTTGCGTCGCCAAAGGATAAACAGGGAACGCATACTGGGAAAAAACCACCTCATCACTGGCCGCAGAGACAAACACTCGAGCAATCAGCTCAAGCACTTCATTGGAGCCATTGCCAAGCGTTAAGGTATCGATTGATACGCCAAGATGCACCCCTAATGCGCTCTTAAGGCTGAAGCCATTGCCATCGGGATAGCGATAAATTTCTGTAAGAGATTCTTTAATTGCCTCAACAACTTTTGCGCTAGCGCCTAAAGGATTTTCGTTGGAAGCCAGTTTGATAACCGTTTCAAGGCCAAGCTCACGTTTCAGCTCTTCTATTGGCTTGCCACCTTGATACGGTCTCAAGCCAAGAATGGATTTGCAAGCGTTCATAGTATAGCGACTGGGTAAGAGCCAAGGATGCTGAGTTTCGAGACATATTTTCCAACCTCTTTTAAAGCAGATTGAACATTGGCATCACTTTGATGGCCTTCTATATCAATGAAAAACAAGTACTCCCACTTGACACCGGGAATGGGATGTCTTGCTAATTGCAGCATATTTATATCATGCTTTTTAAATGGCTCAAGTAAATCGAAAAGCGCACCAGATTCGTGTTTTGTGACGACAAGTAATGAGGTCTTATCTTTGCCGCCAGCTGGCACAGAGTCTTTACCAATAGCAACAAATCGAGTGACGTTACCCGCCCTATCTTCAATATTTTTTGCCACACGTTGCAGGCCGTATAGGCCAAGTGCCGCTTCAGAAGCAATCGCTGCTGCATTGGACTCATCCTTAACCATACGTGCCGCCAACGCATTCGATGCGACAGCGCGCAATTCGACTTTAGGATGATGATTAGCTAGCCAGCGACGACATTGATCAAGTGCCTGTTGATGGGCATAAATTATTTTAATTTCTTGCGCCTGATCCTGCATCATTAGTTGATGAGAAATCGCAATTTCCACTTCACCACAAATGTGTAAATCATGACTGTAGAGCAAGTCCAACGTAGCGCCAATCACGCCGTTCGAGGAGTTTTCAATAGGCACGACACCGTAATGTGCGTTGTCCGTTTCCACTTGATGAAAAATCTCATCAATGTTGCCACAATCAAGCGTAGAAACAGCGTGACCAAAATGCTTCAATGCAGCCTCTTGAGTGAATGTGCCTTCAGGCCCCAAGAATGCAATCTTGAGCGGCTGCTCAAGTGCAAGACAAGCAGACATAATTTCACGAAAGATATGCCCTACGTCCTTATCTTTTAACAAGCTTTTATTGCGCTCAATAACCCGAGACAAAACTTGTGCCTCTCTCTCTGGACGATAAAATACACTCTGCGTATTGGTTTCTTTTTTAACCTTGGCAACTTCGGCCGCCAAATCTGCACGCGTTGCAATAAGCGCCTGAATGTTTTCGTCCAAGGCGTCAATTTTCATTCTTAAATCTTTTAAAGCTTGCTCTTTCATATCAGTTGTAAATTTTATTAGATTTGGGCGACTTATGTGCCTTCTTTAAGCCTGCATTCTTTCAAACTCTTTCATAAAGCTAACTAACGCTTCAACACCATCAAGCTCCATTGCATTATAGATGCTGGCACGCATGCCGCCAACCGCTTTGTGACCTTTTAACGCCAATAAACCTGCGTCAGATGCAGATTTAACAAACTGAGCATCAAGTTTAGCATCAGCGAGGAAGAACGGTACATTCATCCAAGAGCGGTAACGTGGCGCGATATTGTTTGAATAAAAATCAGACCGATCAATGGCTTGATACAACAATTGAGACTTTTGTTCGTTTTGCCTGGCAATTGCTTCGATACCACCCAACTCTTTAAGCCATTCAAAAACCAATGCTGCCGCATACCAAGCAAACGTGCACGGCGTGTTGTACATCGAATCGTTATGGGCTTGCGCTGCATAATCAAACATAACAGGTTGGCCAGCCATCACATCGCCAATTAAATCCTCTCTAACAATCACCACAGTTAAGCCTGCGGCGCCGATGTTCTTTTGCGCTCCAGCATAAATCACGCCAAATTTAGAGACGTCGATCGGCCGCGAAAGGATCGAAGATGACATATCGGCAACCACTGGCATAGCCACTTCAGGAATATAATCAAACTCCAAGCCAGCAATGGTTTCGTTGGGCGTGTAGTGCAAATAAGCCGCCCCCTCATCAATGCGCCAATCAGAAAAATCCCCAATATCAGTAAAGCCATTGTCAATACTATTAGTGCAAATATTAACATCACAATAGCGAGCGCCCTCTTTAATTGCTTTGTCGGACCAATGTCCAGTATGGGTGTAGTTGGCTGTTTTCTTACCTCGCAACAAGTTAATCGGCACCATGGAGAATTGCTGAGAAGCTCCGCCCTGCAAAAACAAAACTTTGTAATTATCAGGAATTGCCATTAAGTCTCTAAGGTCTTGCTCGGCTTTTCTTGCTAGCGCCATAAAGTCCACCCCTCGATGAGAGATTTCAATCGCAGAGGCTCTGGCATTACCAAATTCGAGTAAATCACGCTGAATTTTACTTAATACGGATTTTGGTAGTGTGGATGGGCCAGCACTAAAGTTGAAAATCTGCTCCATAAAGGTAAATTAACTGTTGAAAATTTCTAGACATTTTACCTCAGACTATCAATTTAACTTGATTAGTACACCGCATTAATTAATACTACAACAGGGGTTTATACACTAGAATAAGAAGCAATAACACAGGATTATCGGATGGAAAATTCATACAAAAAACGCATGCAAAAGAAAAAAGCCTATATCGATTCTAGGATAGAGGCTGCCAATATTGATAAGGGCATTATTGTCTTATTAACAGGCAATGGCAAAGGCAAATCTTCATCCGCCATGGGGATGATCTGTCGCGCGCTGGGTTACGACTTAAAAGTGGGCTTGGTGCGCTTTCTTAAAGGCGCTCAAGATACCGGTGAAGACTTGTTTCTTAACAATCACGAAAACGTTTCTACAGCCTTAATGGAAAGTGGGTTTACCTGGGACACGCAAGACAAAAAGCTGGACATTCAAAAAGCGGCTGAAACCTGGAATAAGGCCAAAATATTTCTCCAAGACCCGGCTATTGATTTAGTGGTAATTGATGAATTGACTTACATGATTAATTACGGCTATCTTGACGAATCAGGCATTCTTGAAATAATCAATCATCGTCCAGAAAATCAGCACGTTGTTATTACCGGTCGAGCGGCAAGTAAAGCCTTAATCGACATTTCTGATACGGTCAGTGAAATTCAAGATGTTAAGCACGCTTTTAGAGCCAATATCAAGGCGCAAAAAGGCGTTGACTATTAATGCTTAAACAATGTAAATCCAAAAAACAAACGCGCCCAATAATGCACCAAAAATTGTATCAACAATATAGTGTTGCTTGGTAAGTAAGCAGCTGATTGCAATAAAAACTGGGAACGACCAAATAGCAGTCACAATCGCGGGGTGCAAAGCTGCGCCATTGTTGATCATGTGCAAAGAAGTCATCATTGCAACGCTCACATGCATAGAAGGGAAGCAATTGCTTGCTGCATCGAAACTCTGCACGTATTTTAGAAATTTTTGAGATTTACCAGGACTCTTGCTAAAATCACGCCAGCGAGCAGGGGTTACAATTGGGTAAAAAGTAAAAAATAGTATTTGGATAAAGGCCAGTAATAAAAAATTAGCAACAATATATGCGAACTGCTGGAAGCTGCTAATCGAAAAAACCAGACCGATGATCATCGGATAGTACAATCCACTATACAACCAAGCCCAACCGGGGATAAAGGGTATTTTATCGTCTACCCTAGTGCTTAACTCCTTAGGCTCTTTGAAGGGATGATTTTGTGGAAAAAAATAGAATTGGTAAACACCAACAATTAGAATAATGCTGATGAGTATCATCAACAAAGTATCAAGCGTAGTCATAAAAATTAGTGCGCCAATTGAATCCCAATAGCAAAGGATGTTAACACACTCAACAAAAAATACGCTCAGAATTGACCATGAATGCCTACTTAGATATTCTCATTTAAGTGATCTAGCGCCTCAGACAGGCGCTCAACTGCAATTATTTTCATGCCTTTCAGTGGTTTTTTAGGAGCGTTGGCCTTTGGCACGATGGCCAACCTAAAGCCTTGTTTTTGCGCTTCTGCAAGCCTCTCTTGAGCGTTGTACACAGGCCTAACTTCGCCAGCAAGCCCAACCTCACCAAAAGTAATCCAATCTTTAGGAATGACCTTATCACGAAGACTTGAAACAATGGCCAGCATCACCACCAGATCAGAGGCTGTTTCACTGACTTTGATGCCGCCAACGACGTTGATAAAAACATCCTGATCAAACGTTACAATTCCACCGTGTTTGTGAAGAATAGCCAACTGTAATGCAAGACGGTTTTGATCCATACCAACACAAATTCTCTTTGGTGCGCCGTTTGCCTGATCCACTAACGCTTGCACCTCAATCAACAAAGGTCGTGTTGCTTCTCGGGTTACCGTCACCATAGAGCCAGGTGCAGATAGGTTTTCGTTGGAAAGAAAAATCGCCGAAGGATTGGTGATTTGTTGCAAGCCTTTTTCACTCATAGCAAACACACTAATTTCATTCACCGCACCAAAACGATTTTTAACCGCTCTGATGATGCGGTAGCGACCACCAGCATCGCCTTCAAAATAAAGCACGCTATCAACCATATGCTCTAAGATTCTTGGTCCTGCCAAAGCACCGCCCTTGGTCACATGGCCAATCATCAGCATAATGGTCTTTGTTTGTTTTGCGTATTGAGTTAACTGTGCCGCACAATCTCTAACCTGAGTAACAGAACCGGGCGCAGAGGTCGAGGTGTCGCTCACCAAGGTTTGAATGGAATCAATAACAATGACTTTCGGATTCAGATTTTTTGCCGTTTTAAGTATCTTCTCAAGATAAGTTTCACTTAGCAATTGCACATCCGCATCAATACCCAGTCTAATAGCTCGATCACTAATCTGCTGTGCCGACTCCTCACCACTGACGTAAAGTGTATTTTCGTTTGCATTAATAGAGGCCAAGGCCTGAAGAATCAATGTCGATTTACCAATCCCAGGATCACCACCAATGAGAACCACAGAGCCCTCAACCAAACCGCCGCCCAAAGTACGATCCAACTCGCTAAGACCGGTTGAAAATCTAACACTTGTCTGAGTTTTAACTTCATTAAGTGATTGCACTTTTGAAGGAGGAAGGTCTTTTAAACTTTCGGATTGACTAGCCTTGGAGGGCACCACAAAGACCTCTTCCAAAGCGTTCCACTCTTTACATTCCAAGCATTGCCCTGCCCACTGATAATGCGTTGCGCCGCAGTTGGAGCAAACAAATTCTACTTTTGTTTTAGCCATAATTTTAAGGAAAGATACAACCTAAAGACAGCACTACTTGAAGGTGTCTATTAGTAAAAATGAGAGAAAGAAACATATCAAGGCATTATGCCTACCTGACCAACCTAAAGGTTACTTTTTCATTAATTTATCTATTTCACTTTTAAAGGCTTCAATATCTTGAAATTGACGATAAACAGAAGCAAAGCGAATGTAGGCAACCTCATCAAGAGCTTGAAGCTCTTCCATTACCCATTCACCCACCAGTGATGAAGGCACTTCACGATCATTTTGCGCCATCAGACGACGCTCAATTTTTTGAATAGCGGTTTCTATTTTTGAGGTTTCGACAGGTCTCTTTTCTAGCGCTTTAAGCAAGCCAGCGCGTAATTTTTCTTCACTAAAAGACTGTCTAGAATCGTCGCTTTTAATCAAACGAGGAAGATTTAAATCAACGGTCTCCCGAGTAGAGTGCCTCTCTCCGCAAGAAAGACATTCCCGACGACGGCGCACTTGGGAGCCGTCGTCGAGAAGTCGCGTGTCTAGAACTTTTGTATCATCAGATTGACAAAATGGACAGCGCATTTTAAAAGGCCTTCTTTAGCCGTATACTGGATGTCTTGCACAAAGTGCTTCAACTTTAGCTCTAACGTCATCAATAACCGTAGGGTTTTCGATGTCATCACAAATATCACAAATCCAAGTCGCAAGGTCACGACAATCGGCCTCATTAAAGCCCCTTGTTGTGGCTGCTGGTGTACCAACACGAATACCACTTGTCACGAAAGGTGATTGTGGGTCGTTAGGTACAGCGTTTTTGTTGACTGTAATGTGTGCAGAGTCAAGTGCCGCATCAACTGCTTTACCTGTTAAGCCTTGTGAAATGAAGCTCACTAAGAATAAGTGATCGTCAGTACCACCAGAAACAACATCGTAGCCGCGAGCAATGAACGTCTCAGCCATTGCCTGTGCATTGATAACCACTTGCGTTTGGTAAGCTTTGAAATCTCCACCTAGCGCCTCTTTGAAAGCAACTGCTTTAGCAGCAATAACGTGCATCAAAGGACCGCCTTGAATACCTGGGAAAATAGCTGCGTTTAGCTTCTTCTCAATTTCTTCATTGGCTCTGGCAAGAATCAAACCACCTCTTGGACCTCTTAGCGTTTTATGCGTTGTTGTTGTGACAACGTCAGCAACAGCCATCGGTGATGGGTACAGGCCAGTGGCGATTAAGCCAGCAACGTGCGCCATATCAACGAATAAATATGCACCAACTTGATCAGCAATCTCTCTAAAACGACCCCAATCAATTATGCGAGAGTATGCAGAGAAGCCAGCAATAATCATTTTTGGTTTGTGCTCATTGGCTAGGCGTTCAACTTCATCGTAATCGATTTCGCCCGTTTCCGCTTTCAAACCGTATTGAATTGCATTAAAGTTTTTGCCAGAAAACGAAGGCTTGGCACCGTGTGTTAAGTGACCACCGTGAGCAAGACTCATGCCAAGAATTGTATCGCCTGGAACGAGAAGTGCTTGGAAAACTGCAGCATTTGCTTGAGAGCCAGAATGCGGTTGAACGTTGGCATAATCCGCTCCAAACAATTCCTTTGCACGATCAATTGCTAATTGCTCAACAACGTCTACATGCTCACAACCACCGTAGTAGCGCTTGTAAGGATAGCCTTCGGCATATTTGTTAGTCAACTGGGAGCCTTGAGCTTCCATGACAGCTGGTGATGTATAATTTTCAGAAGCAATTAGCTCAATGTGAGCCTCTTGACGGGCGACCTCTGCATTTACTGCGTTAGCAATATCAACATCGACAACAGACAAAATTTGAGATTTATCAAACATACTCTTTTCCTATATAAGTGAAAGACGAAAGTGAAATATTTTAACCGATAATGCGCTATACGCCAACTTTACAGTATTCAATTTATCGATTTATAACAGCAGAAACATTCAAAAACATTTAATATATCCCTATTAAATTGAACTAATTCTACTCTTGAGCTCTTTGCATAAGAATATTTCCTGTTTTGGCGCTGTATTTGTAGAATTTTGTCATTTATTTCACGTGGTAAAGTAAAATGCATTTTTTTTATAGTTATACCTATTAAATAATGAAAGTATTAGTTTTAGGTGGCGGTGTTATCGGCACCACTTCAGCGTATTTTTTAGCCAAGCAAGGGCATGATGTTACTGTTGTTGAGCGTCAAGAAAATGTAGCGCTGGAGACGAGTCACGCAAACGCTGGACAAGTGTCTTATGCTTATTCTTCGCCATGGGCCGCTCCTGGTATTCCGTTAAAAGCGATTAAGTGGCTTTTAAGTAAGCATTCGCCTCTAGTTATTAACCCAATGATGAACGCTGAAACGATTAAGTTTGCCTACAGAATGCTGAAAAATTGCAACCACAACAGCTACAACATTAATAAAGGACGCATGTTGAGAATTTCCAATTACGCCAAAGAATGTTTGCGTGAAATTGAACGAGACACCGACATTGAGTACGATCAAAGAAAAAAAGGCTTTTTGCAAGTTCTAAGAACAAACAAGCAGGTGGCAGACACGCAAAAAGATATTGCCGTATTAGAGCAATTTGGCACTGAATACAAGGTTTTAGATGTTGAGGGTTGCCTTGAAGCCGAACCTGGACTTAAGCACGTGAAAGATAAAATTGCAGGTGGTTTGCAATTTGAAGGTGATGCCACTGGTAATTGCCTTAAGTTTACCAATGAATTACAGAAAAAATGCCTTGAGTTGGGCGTTAGCTTTGAATTTAATATCACCGTTGAATCACTTCTTGTTGATAATAGAAAAATTAGCGCAGTTAAAACCAACAAGGGTGAAATGACTGCTGATAATTTTGTTGTTGCCATGGGCAGCTATTCTGCCCAATTGCTACGACCTATTGGTATCGACATCCCAGTTTATCCAGTGAAAGGCTATTCAATCACTGTTCCTGTGCTTAGCGATGAAGATGCACCACAATCAACCGTTATGGATGAAACCTACAAAGTAGCAATTACGCGCCTTGGAAATAATGTCCGGGCAGCGGGCACTGCAGAATTGACGGGCTATAACTTATCCTTAAGAGAGAAATCACGCGCCACCGTTAGGCACTCGGTAGAGAGTTTGTTTCCCCATGCTGCCGATATGAGCGATGACCAATTCTGGACTGGGTTGCGACCAATGACGCCCGACGGCACGCCTGTCATTGGCAAAACACCTTTTACAAATCTATTTATAAACACTGGCCACGGAACACTTGGATGGACAATGTCCACTGGCTCTGGAAAATTAATTGCCGATATTGTCTCCGGCAATGAGACAGCGATATCGTTGGACGGTCTAGAAATGAGTAGATATCCATACGCCAACAAGGTGACCTAACTATGGCTAGAGCCTGCATCGCAAGTATTAACCTAGAGGCGATTAAGCGCAATTATTTGTACGCAAAATCGCTAGCACCCAACTCTCAAGCAATTGCAATTGTTAAAGCCAATGCTTATGGTCACGGCGCCGTTGAAGTTGCGACACACCTTCAAGACACCGTTGATGCTTTTGGCGTTGCCTGCACTGAGGAGGCTATAGAAATTAGAGGGGCTGGGCTTGAGAAAAAACCCATTTTATTGCTAGAAGGAATGTTTGAGCAATCAGAACTTGAGCTACTCGAAAAATACCAACTATTGCCAGTCATTGGCAACCAGTCTCAACTGCAGTGGATTTTGGATGCAAAACTCAAAAATCCAACCAAAGTGTTTGTTAAGTACGATTCAGGCATGAGTCGTTTGGGCTTTCATAAGGGCGAGTTTAAACAAGCCTTAAAAGCGCTCGAAGCTAGCAACAATATTTCCGACATTGTATTGATGACGCATTTTTCCAAAGCGGATGAACCTTACGATATTTCCACTCAAAACCAAATAGACAACTTTAACCGAATCGCCAATGAAACCGGCCTCCCCTCTTCGATAGCCAACTCAGCCGGCATTGTCGCCTGGCGCAATTCGCACAAGCAGTACAACCGCCCCGGCATTATGCTTTACGGCTCATCCCCTTTTACTGAGGCAAGATACCAAAAAAATTTAGTGCCGGCAATGACGCTATCGTCAGTTTTGATTTCAATTAAGAGTTTTAAAAAAGGCCAAGGAATCGGCTATGGATCACGCTTTATTTGCAAACAAGACATGCAAATTGGTGTTGTTGCCGTTGGCTATGCTGATGGCTATTCGCGGCATGCAAAAGACGGCACGCCAGTCTTTATCAATAACACAAGATCGAGAATAGTTGGCAGAGTGTCAATGGATATGACAACCATCGACTTGACGAATGTACCCAACCCCAAGATTGGTGATCGTGTCGAAATGTTCGGTGAAAACATCGGTATTAACGAAGTTGCCGAGTTTTCAAATACGATTTCCTACGAAATACTCACCAAGATTACTAAGCGTGTTTATATAAATTACATTACATAATTCAAAATGAAAATATCAAGATTCGAAACAAACGATCGCATGAGTCGTGCAGTTATACACAACAACACTCTATACCTCTGTGGCCAAGTTGCTGCCGATGCAGAGGCGGATATTAGTGAGCAAACACAAACAATGCTGGACAAAGTAGAGTCCCTATTAAACAACTATGAAAGCTCCAAAGAACACATTCTTTCAGCGACAATCTACCTCAAATCAATGTCTGACTTTGGCGCCATGAACAGCGTTTGGGAGGCGTGGGTTCCTGAGGGTTTTGCGCCTGCAAGAGCCTGCATTAGCGCCTCAATGGCAAGAGAAGCGCTTTTGGTTGAAATCTCTGTCGTTGCGGCGACTAAATAACAACCCGGGCCCTACAGTTCTTTATTTTGGGATTTTTACTCAACTGACCACGTGTGTCGACAACTGCTTTTCTAGCAATCGATATAGAATTCTAGGCCCATCGGCATCTATATAACAACCTTGTAAGTGACGCTCGCCTTCGCTTGTACAAAAGCCCGTTCTACCATGCAGTACCCTGTTGTTATCGAACATCATCAATTCACCGGATTGCAAACGGAAGCTTATAGCGAACTCGGGATCTGATAATAACTCACCCAAACGTTTGCGCGCTTTATGGTATTTTTTCGTTTTCTCTTCACTCATCAACGGAATGTAATCCAATCGAGGCGAATAATGAATTTCACTAACCTTGCCATGACTATCAAGGCTAATAAGTGTGCGTTCTTTCTTAATAATGGCGTTGTGGTCAATAAACTCAAAATACGTAGGCACAGTGCTTAGCAATTTGAAATACTCTTCTGACTCTCCTCGCAACTTCTCGCACACCGCAAAGCCGTCGACCAATGTCGAGCGACCACCCTCACCTGCGTCGTTAATAAGACTGTGTAGCAATTGAATACCCGGCACAGGTTGGCGATAGGGATTGTCAGTATGCGGGTCAAGAGGTTCAGATGAATAGGCTAAATCGTTAGCATCTTTTTTAGAATAAACCTCAAAATATTGGCCGAAATTGGTCGTTCTAATGTGGCCAAATTTTGATGCGACCTCGATTATTGCATCCTTTTCAGCAGGTACATCCGTTAGTAATACGTAGCCGTGTGTTAAATACTGATGTACCACCGAATGCAAGTACGACTCATCACTGACGATTTGGCTCCATGAAAAGTAGATTTTCTCATCTTGAGCATCCCACTGGATCGGCTCAGGGATGCAGTCCTTGGCGAACAATTCGGCTCTCAAGTGATCTAAATCAAGCGTTTCACTGTGATTATCATTAAACGTTAAACTCACTGTTTGATCGTCATTAATCTTAACGTCAATCAAAGACAGATCATCACTCAGCTGGTGAGGGTTAAACAAGCGCTGGCTCGAGCGCTGATCAAAGATTGATTCATGGCGACAGCGCTCCATTAACCAAAGCGCAGGCAGGATTGTTTCCTTGCCGTTAATAAGTGTCACTAGTTGATTATTGCTGTTAACTCGAAACATTTTTCAAACCCTTCGTAAGAAGCAAAAAAAGTCGCATTTTATGCACACTAAAGCTCCTTGTCTAATCGAATAATCAATAGCTGTTATTGGATAATTTAATCTTAGTTTGAACTGCTTAATATAGAATAGTTTCGCCTGAATTTAGGCGGTGATATAATCCATCAAACAACCATTACTCGAGAGCCTCATGCCAGCAGAAATACGCAAAACATTACTCCACGTTGAAAAAACTTTTATTGAAGGTGGCAAGGCTGCGGCCACCCCTTTAACGTTAATTGCGGCTATTGCCGTTGTAAAAAATCCTTGGCTTGCAAAAGATGGAAACGATATCTTTATCCAAGATTTAAAGCCTGGTATTCATGATGTAGCACCAGGTCTAGGAAAAATGCTAAGCGACATGGTAATAAACGAAGCTGGCTCAGGTGAAATCATCGAAGGCTACGGCAAATCAGCTGTTGTTGGTTTGCGGGGTGAAATCGAGCACGCTTCAGCGCTTATCCATACACTGCGCTTTGGTAACTTTTATCGTGAGGCTGTTGGTGCAAAATCTTATTTGTCATTTTGCAATACTCGGGCTGGCGCCAATGCACCCATTCTCATTCCATTAATGGATAAAAACGATGCTGGGCGACGCTCACATTACTTAACCATTCAACTGGCCATCCCTGATGCGCCAGCAGATGATGAAATTGTAATTGCTCTGGGTGCCTCGATCGGTGGTAGACCACATCACCGTATCGGCGATCGTTACCAAGATCTTAGAGACCTTGGTAACGATGTTGATAATCCCGCTAGCGTTTAGCTTAAAAACTAAACGCCAGTATCCTCTTCTGATTCAGCGGACTCTATTGCCTCTTCAGCAATAACCTCCATTGCAACAGCCGTTGGTCTGTGCGCCATAATCTGGAATTGAGATTGATCCGACTCTTCAACATCTTGATGAATAAACATCATAAAGATAACGACAAGTCCGATTGCAAAATGCACTAAGCCCAAATAAAGCAAAAATCCTGTCTCGTCAAACACATCAAGAAAATAACTCATTGTAAAAGGCCCAAGTGCTGCAAATACACCGTACACCAATACAATCGTGCCACTGGCACCAATCATTTGTTTAGGCTCCAAACGGTCATTAGCCTGCGCAACACCTAAAGCATACAAAGGCAAAGTGCTGCCGCCTATTAAGCCACTCAATATTAAAAATACCGGCGTTGAAAACTCGAAGAGGTGCAATACAGTACAAATTGTAATAACGCTGGCACAGCATAACAAAATAACTTTTCTTCGGTCAATCTGATCCGACAACCAGCCGAGTGGCCACTGAAAGATTGCGCCAAAACCAACAAAAAGCGTCATGAAAAGTGCTGTCTCTGGAATGGATAAACCCACTTTAATCGCATAAATAGTACCCAGGCCAAAAAATGCTGCAGAGGCAAGCGCCGAAATACCGAGTGTTGCTACGCCTGAAGGGGATGCCCTCCATAAGGCACGCACGCCGAGCGACTCCTGGTCCTCAATAGTAGGCGACTCAATTCTAGTTAACAAAACCGGAATCAAAGAAACCGAAAGCAAAATGGATGCCAATAAGAATAAATTAACGCCGGCCGGATCGTCAACAACAAATAAACTTTGGCCCAAGGCCAAACCACCCCAAACCACAACCATGTGAATGGAGAAAATCTGCCCTCGGTTTTTATTGTTGGAGATTGAATTAAGCCAGCCCTCAACAATAATCATAATGCCGGCAATGCAAAATCCAGACAACAGTCTAGAAACAAACCAAACAAATTCGTCAATAAATAAAATTTGGATCAAAATAGCTGTCGAAGCCAATGATGCAAAAGCAGCGTAAGTACGAATATGACCAGTTTTTCTAATTTGTTTTGGCGACAAAATAGCACTGGTCAGGGACCCAACAAAATAGCCCGACATTACCCAACCAATGGTAATAATGGAGAAGCCCTCAGCTTCCGCTCGCCAGCTACTCAAAGTGCCCTGCAGGCCGTTACCCAAACTGATAAACAAAACCCCTAGAAACAAAGGCCAAGTTGTCAGAAGAACTTTTTTTAACATAATGAATATTTTTGCCGTTTAATTAAGTAAAATAATCGCATACAAAGCCTTGAAATATAGAACTTTTTATACGCTTCAGAAATTTTCAAAACGCGGATTTTATACTATTATTCTAACGAATTTTCAGAATTATGATAAAGTGTTATTTCATGGGCATCATACACCGAAAAATACCAATCAAAATAATCATTATTGTCTGCCTTTTAGGGCTTTTTTCAAGCCCATTTGCAGAAATAAAAGTTGGAGAAAAAGCACCAAATTTCACCCTCCCCGACCAAGACATCATTGACCACACTTTGAGCAATTATCAAGGCCAATGGCTTGTCTTGTATTTCTACCCGAAAGACGACTCGCCCGGCTGCACAACACAAGCCTGTGACTTTAGAGACGCTGTTGAGCGCATTATCAACTCCAAAGCCATTGTTTTCGGCATCAGTGTGGATAGTGTCGAATCGCACAAGGAATTTTCTGATAAATTTAATCTACCTTTCTCACTACTTTCTGACGAGTCAGGAGAGGTTTCCAAGGCTTATGATTCTTTGCGAAATTTCTATGTTTTCAAGCTATCCAAAAGAAACACGTTTATTGTTGACCCGGCTGGAAATATCGCGAAAATTTATATCTCTGTAGACCCCGACACCCATTCTCAGATGGTGTTGAGCGACTTAAGCGAGCTGCAACAAGCTACCGAGAACCCTTAGAATCAATCAGTTCAAGTTTGACTGATCTTTTCATTTGTTTAATCTCAGCCTCCCTTTTAAGCGCCTCACTGCGATTTTTTGCACTTTCTTGATAGACCAGTGTACATGGCTTGCGCGACAATGTGTATTTGGCACCACCTCTGATCTCACCAGAGTGCTGCTTTAAGCGCTTTTCTAAATCATTACTAATGCCGCAATATATGCTGTCGTCACAACACTTTAACAAATAGACTTGCCAAGAACTTTCTCTACACTCGGTCATGCAAAGGCACTGATAGTAACACACCGAATTCCTTGCCGAAATCACAACTAACCCGAGCGTGTACTTTGCCCTGCTTATCATAAAAACGAGCGTTATCTGTTAACGGAATAATGGCCTCATGCCAAACACCTGGATGAATACAAACCCCTTGGGAGCCATCAAAGTAAAAAGCTACCCAGTCGGTAGGCGTCATATCATCGCCAGTCTTTGCAAAGGCCGCAACAAAAGGCTTGCCATTCAGAGGGTAAAACAACTGCGCGCCATCAGGGTGGTAATTGGCGTGCCACATCAGCAGTTGATCTCTCTGCGCCTTAGGGTTGTCTCTTTTTGCTTCGCCAGGCTCTTTCGACCAACCCAATAGATAGCTGTCATTGACAGACTCATTTTCACCAAGAAGCACATCACCCTCCCACCAAAACTTGAAAATTCCATCTGTATGGCCGCCCTCGTCTCCTGTACCAACATCGATGCTACGCCAACCCTGAGCGGGCCAAGTAACAATTTCAACTTGATGATTTTGATAATCACTCACCAGCTCGCCAAAACCTTTTAGTGATTCACTGTTAGCACGAACAAGCGGAATATTAACCCTAGGCAAGCCTGACGCAACCACCGGATTCATATAATCAAATGATTTCCTCTCCGCCGTCATTTTATTCGTCTTTGAGCGTGCCTTGACTAAGTGCGGCGCCGATAATAATTTCCATTATTTCCATATTGGTGTTGGCACTAACATCCTCAAAATATATCGCACCAGGCCAGGGTGGTACTCGCGCATCATAGCCATTATCAGCAATCGTATTGGCGGCCGTTTTTATCGAGTCAACGTATTCAGCCGAAAGAGTTGTGATTTCTTCTTTGGCAAGAGCGAGATCGGCAATCGAATTTCGGTCAATTTGCGAAGCGCCAATACCGATAAATATTGGCACATTACGTTCGATTGCCTTGTCATGATAGAGGTGAAGCGGCATCCTGTCGTCGTGCAAACGCATGACATAATCCGTACAAACGTCTTGTTTTATATCGCATAACTCTGCAAAACTAAGATCCGTGGAATGGTCTTTTTGAGGGGTAGATCTTCTTCTAGAAGAGCGAGCAGCCTTTACTGCTTGAGTAACATAATCACCACGATAATTAGCGTCGTAAACTCGAGCACCCCACTCATTTTCATCTTTTAATCGGTGAATCGAGCGTATCGCCATGTCTCTGCATTTTTCAGGCCCAATAAAAAACGGCGAGCCTGAGGCGTCTGAAAGCTCCAGCCAGCCATTTGGAAATTTCTCAAAAAAATGATCCGCCCAAGGTCTTAGGACAACATCAACCAAATGATCCAAAAGCTCGTTAACGTGTTCCGGTTCATCGCTTAAAGCGGTCACTAATTCAGCCTGCCCGTAGATGTCGGCAGCCAAACTGTAGGGCGCTGTTAGGTGGAGTACTGGTTCCAAGCCTGTTAATTCTTGATAGCATTCTAAGATATCATCAAACAATTTGGGGATCTCGCTATCCATTGCAGGCGTACTAAGATTTTGCCAATTGTCATGATTAATTAACGGCATTCCAGGGTCTGTTCCCGGTGGCGCACCATCGGGATACATCATCACCGCCCCTAATGCTTCAGCAGTGAATGCGTAAACAGGCCACTCAATATATAACTTTGGCAGACCAAGCAGCTTACGAATCATTAGCGATACGCGCACATAACGCTTGGCATCACCCTTGTAAGCCTCGGCAGAATCAAGACCGTAAAACTTACTCAACACACCTAATACAAATAAGTTTATTGAAGCAGAGGCTTGCACCCCGTACTTGGGTTCGTTGTTGACAAAAACTTTGTCATAGTCACCAGCAATGGTGCCGTCAAAAATTTCTTTTAGGCGCTTTTCAGCCTCGAGATCGCCATCTTGCCAACGTCCAAAAAGATGGCAGCCAGCTGGGAAATTTAGTTCTTCAATCATAGGATTATCGATAAGTAATTTAATGTTCGACCAAAGACTCAATCAAGTGCCTATAGTAATAAAATGGTGGGTGTTCACGATTAGGATCCTTACCTTCCTCATCCCAGTAGCGCAAAGCCACACACTGATCTAAATAGTCATTCTTCTCAAACTCAGCCACTTCTTCTGCGTTCATTGCTCCACCTTGTAGATTTAACGTATGAACTGAGGCTGGCGAAAGACGCTTAAAGTAATCGCTCCTAACTGCGCACAAATAACGTTTGGCAGCAACATGCTGACGGACAGGCTCAACAACAGAACGTGGAAAATAATCTTCAAGGAAGTTAGCGCCTGCTTCTTCGTGGTAATTATCTTTACCTTTGGCTAAAGCGCTCTCAGGAATTTCATTTTTGTAATGACCGATATCATGCAGTAAAGCAGCAACAATTTGAGCGTCGTCGGCGCCAGCTTTCTCAGCGCATTGTGCCACTTGTAACATATGCTGCGCCATCGTCACTTGCTCGCCTAAGTAGGATTCTGCGCCGCGGCGATTAAAAACATCTTCGATATGATCAACGATATTCTCAGCGGTGACTTCGTCAACCCTGCTTCCACCTCTCTCCAACACATTTAAAAGACTGTACAGACCGTCTAGATCGGTGTAAGCGCCTTGCAGGTGACGTTTTCCTCTTTTAGAAAAAGCCGTTCTTGCATGCATCACACGGGTGTTGTCAAAAAGCATTAAATCACCAGGAGAGAGTTTAAAGTTGATTTTTAAATCTGTGCGCTCAATAATTTCACCCCAATGGCGATAGGCTTTATAAAAAGCGCGAATTTTATCCGCAGGGAGTTTTATCGTATCGATTGAGCGATTGTTGTATCGAACCTTAACCACCTCCCCTTTATCATTCAGCTCGATCATTGCCACGCGAGAACGTAAGTCTGCATTGCCATCAGAAAAGCGATAATTAATCCAAGTACTGGTCAATGTATAAAAATCTTCAGCACTTTCTTCTCGCAAGACGTTCGCCGCTTTAAAGCCATCAACGAGAACTGAGTCGCCGCCCTCTGTCGAACTTTCAAGACAGTGCAACAACTGCACCGTTGGCACGGGGTCACGATAAGGGTTGTCGGTATGAGAGCCGAGCCCCATATTGGTGTAGGCTAAATTATTAGGATTGACCTCGGTACGCACTTCAAATATGGAGCCATAATTGGTTTCGCGTGTATAGCCAATCTCAGCAATCACTTTCAACACATGCCCCTCCATTCGAGGCACGTTTTCAAGAATGCAAAAACCCTGATCCCTAACAAAACGCAAAGCGTTTAATTTGCCTTGGTTGTTTTGACACATGTGCTCGTAATTAATACGCGGCAAACCCTCCATAAAACTATCGGCTTGCCACAACTGTTTGTGAACTGCACTTCTGTCATCAAATTGATGATTGAGATTGTAGCAATTCTCTCTCAGCCATGGCTGAGTGAAAATAGACAAGTGATTCTCTGGTTGGAAGCGAACACAAACATTGCCAGTATCGTCAAGTTGGGCCTGCTCGATAAAAGTATCTTCTGGAATGCTAATCACGCTTAACAAGCGCTGGCCATTATCAGCATTGCGCGATGTTGGCATTTGACAATGATCTCGCAACCAATAGCTATACAAACGGCTTTGTTTGCCGTCTTGCCAATCAATCACCAACTCATCGTCAACAATCGACAAGTTTTTTATCAACTCTGATTTTTGTGACATTGCGCCCCGCTTACTTCACGATATTTCGGCTTAGTATACATAAAGCAATAAATTGCTTAATTTTTTTGTACGCATTAATTTCACTGAACGCAAAAATTAAATCTATCTCATTCTACTTAAAAGTTGAAATTAATTCACGAGCCAGATGGGTTGAAGTCTTTGTTCGAAAAAAAAGACAAGGTGTCTAAATAATTCACCATACTCAAAGAGTGGTGAAGTCGCAAAAGTGGATATTAAGATGCTGATTAACTCAGCTGATAGGCCTTAAGTAGTGGATTTATCTAAATTGATGTCAGTGTGTGGTTTTTGTTTGTTGAGTATTCTGCATGGCACTGTGATACCAAGCCAAGGCTTTATGAAGCTGAGATTCGTTAACATTAAGATGTTTGCAAAAAGTATTTTCTTTATTGTTTTTTGATTTTGATTTTGTTTTTACTGTTTGATTGTGCATTGAGTTTATTCCTCGGTAATTTAGAATTAAGACAAAATAAGAGTGTCAATTTTCATTGCCTTGATCACGTAACGCATTGATGTTTGTGCATTGGCACTGCCAAATGGCCATGCACTGACTAACTTTAATTCGTCAACATCCTCATAGATGTCAATCGTGCTATTTGCTAAATCAATAATGTCCATATGAGTAATGCTGTAGCAAAACTCTCCACCCATTGGATCGCTCAGTACAACTTGATCATTAAGTGTCAAACTTTGTAGAAAATTAAAATGCTCATCGGCGCTAATAACGACTGTGCCCGAATCTGAAGGCAAGTAGCCTGCAGATGACCTTCCTAGGCCAAAGGCAAGCGTATCGTCACTATCTCCCTCTAGAACAACAAAATTTTGGTTGTACCTAGGTAGAGATAGATCCAATACAGGAGAAACGTTCGCACTAGACCAGTGCATTTCATTTGTTTGTGTATTCATTAATTCACTCCGAGAAATAAGCTTCTGCTGGTGGAAGGAGGGCCACCAGCTTCGGCCGCTACCTCTAACGCCACAAGGAGAGAGTGGCAAGAGTGTTTCGAGGTTCTTTAAAATACTCGTTTAAGCCTTGTAAGCACACCTTGGTGTTGTCAAACAGCGCTTCAATAGTATTGTTTTTAGCTCCTAGGACACAAGCTCGCATCGGTATTGTGATAACATCACCCATAGGGCTGGGCTTTGTTTCTGCACTACTAGCGTTTGTAAATAAAAGGAGAGTTTGTCGCATTCCGTCCTAACTTTCTAAAAACAATGGTCCCAGTTTAGGGCCTGAACGTAAATGTCAAATGTTTTATAAATGAAGTTTTGGTGAAGATTGAGTGAAGATGGTTTTGTTTGACGCTTTTTTAACTACAATAATGTCTTTCTAACAATATTTTATTCCTATGCAGCACATTCTCATAGTTGAAGACGACAGAACCATCGCTGAAAGCATCGCCTTTATTCTTGAAAAAGACTCCTTCAGTTGTCAATGGTTTGACAATGGTCATGGCGCTCTTGACTATCTTGAAAACAACGACGTTGATCTAATGCTGCTTGATGTTGGTTTACCAGATATTAGCGGTTTCGACGTCTTACGCAAGGTTCGCGCCAAATCTGAAATGCCTGTGGTGATTATCTCAGCTAGAGACGACGAGGCCGACCAAGTGTTAGGTCTAGAGGGTTTAGGTGCTAATGGTTATGTTACTAAACCTCTAAGTCCTAGATTGGTGGTGGCGCATGTGCGTGCACAGCTCAGACACTTAAGATCCGAGCCCAAGCCCCAGAAGTCCAAATTTAGTATCAATGAAGCCATGCAAAAAGTACTGTTCGCTGATCAAGAGATTGTATTGACACCTGCAGAGTTTAAAATTCTCTCCCACCTAGTTAAGCACCCCAACCGTGTACACTCACGAGAATACTTGCTAAGCATTATTTGGGACAGACCGCATGGCTCTGACGTTAAAACCATCAACACCCACATAAAATCAATACGTAAGCGCCTGCACGAAATAGATGATAAGAACGAATATATCGAAACACACAGAGGCATTGGCTACAGTCTTATTGAAGCCCCAGGAAGGTCAACCCCTTAATATATAGACACCTTTTAAATGAAATTCCTTAAGCTTAATCTCGGCTCCAAACTTTTTATACTGTATTTCTTAATTAGCAGCTCGATCGTCTGGCTCATTGCCAACCGTACCAGCGAAGAGTCTGCCGAAGAAATTATGATTGACGCCTCAAGTTTGTTGAGTCAAATTGCCTCCTACAACATAATTGAAGGTGATGGCACTATTGATATACAAGCATTTGAAGGCGTCACCTCGGGCTATTTAAAGCCGCAAGATTCAGGACAAAATATCAAGAACAAGCAATTCAACAATTTAGAGATTTACCTCACAAACAACGTCGGCAAAGTAATCTATGACTCTCGAGGCTTGATACTGGGCAGGGACATGCGCAACAATGACGAGGTGACCAGTGCCCTTCAAGGCGAGCATGGTATTCGTAAAACACTCTACGACCCAAATAATGAAAAGCCATTATTTGGCACAAAAGCGCTTTATGTCTCAAGCCCTATATATGACCAAGGCAACAACATCATAGGTACACTTGTAGCCGTTAAGCCGATTTATTTTGGAAAAGGCGGCTCTCGAATCTACGAGTATGCTTTTTATATATTCTTCATCTCGCTAATTATTGGCGGTGTTGCCAGCTACATTGTTTCTCGCGATGCCAAGCTACTGGTAAAGTACACAAGCCGACTTTCCATGGGCGAAGTTGCAGTAGCACCAAATATTCACAATGAAGAGTTTGTTAGACTGCTAGAAGCCATTGAAAAACTCAGAAACGAGCTAGAACTGAAAGACAATGTTGAAGAATACATAGACACACTCGCACATGAGTTGCGCACACCAATCACCGGTGTGAGGGCAACTGCAGAAAACCTACTACTGCCAATGGATGAAAAACAGCGAACGCACTTTATCCAAAATATTCTCGACTCTAATAAGCACATGGACAAACTGGTTACTCGCTTGTTGGAGTTATCCCGAATAGAGCGTAGAGAGGTGTTGAAAAACATTACCACACTCAATATAAAAGCGGTTGTCAGTAACGTACTTAATGCACCAATTCGGGTTAAAACCATCGCCAGCAAAGAATTAAAGATTGAATTTGACATTGAGGATAACGGTCAAATTCAAGCTGAAAAACTCCTCTTAGAGCAAGCCATTGGCAACATTATTAACAACGCTATAGACTTTAGCCCTAAAGGCGGCACGATTACTATTAAAGCCAGTGAAACCAATACGGCTGTCACAATCATGGTTTTAGACGAGGGCCCAGGGATGCCAGATCATGTTTTAAGAAAGCTCTTTACTCGCTTCTTTTCAGTTTCCAGGCCTGATACTGGAAAACGGGGTAACGGCCTAGGCTTGAGATTTGTAAGGAAAATTATGCAGCTCCACGGCGGCGAAATAACACTGCAAAACCGCTTTTTACAAGAAGGCGCCGAAGCCAAATTACGATTCCCATTTGACTACTAGCATACAACAAAGTGATACTCATAAGCACATTTTATGACTATGGTGAATACTATCGATTTTTTTAATAAACAAGCTCAATAAAATCATTTTTGAAGCGGCAGACAAATGGTATTATTCGCGGGTTTTATAACAAGTAACCCCACTACACATGAAAGTAATTATCCCAATAAAACGCGTACTTGATCCTTACACTCAGGCGCGGGTTGATAAGCAAACCCAAATGGTTGATTTAACCAACGCCAAAATGGCAATGAATCCGTTTTGCGAAATTGCCGTCGAAGAAGCTTTAAAACTTAAAGAAAGCGGTGCAGCCAGCGAGACAATCGCTGTCAGTATCGGCACCGATAAAACAGTCGACACCCTAAGAACGGCTTTAGCAATGGGCGTTGATCGAGCTATTTTTATCAAAACAGATGGCGATCTTGACCTACAACCGCTGCACCTCGGAAAGATCCTAGCATCAATCATCAAGCGTGAGGAAGTTGGTCTTGTAATCATGGGCAAGCAAGCTGTTGACAATGACAACAACCAAACAGGTCAAATCATCTCAGGCTTGCTGAACTATTCACTCGGCACCTTTATCTCTAAATTCAGTCTGAGCGATGATGCTCAAAGCATCGAAGTGAGTCGTGAAATTGACTCCGGCATTGAAGTCAGAAAACTAAATTTACCTGCAATCGTTACCGTTGATCTGCGCCTTAACGAGCCAAGATACGCATCGTTGCCTAATATTATGAAAGCAAGATCTAAACCACTTGAGACTATTGAATTATCAAGTCTTGATGTTGATGTAACGCCACGCGTTAAAGTGATCAGTGTTGAAGAATCTGGCACTAAAGACAGAGCGGCAAAACAAGTTTCATCGGCCAAAGAATTGCTTGAAGAGCTAACTCAAATGGGGGTGCTGTAATGTCAGCCTTAGTATTAATCGAATTACACGGCGAGGAAATCAGCGCCAACTCTCGCGCTGCAGTTACAGCAGCAACTCAATTATCAAGCACCGTTGACGCACTTGTATTAACAAACGACGCTGCAAACGCTTCAGCTGTCGCTGCAATAAGCGGCGTCAACACAGTTAAAGTGGTTGTTGATGCAGCATTGGAACATGTTTCAGCGGGCATTGCCAGTAAGATCATTGCCGGCGTGATGAGCGACTACCAATATCTGGTTGCTGGTTCTGCCACATACAGTAAAAATATCATACCTGTGGTAGGTGCCCTTCTTGACGTTCAGCCAATCTCTGATGTTTGCGAAGTGAAATCGGCAAATACCTTTGCTCGACCTCTATACGCAGGCAACATTATGGCCACTGTTGAGAGTAGTGACGAGAAGATTTTATTGACGGTTAGAGCGACATCGTTCGACCACGCTAAAGATGATGGCTCTGCTACTATCGAGGAATTATCTGTTGATGTTCCTGAATCAAACTCAACGTTTATATCACTACAAGAATCTCAATCTGAGCGCCCTGAGTTAACCACTGCTGATCGTATTGTTTCGGGTGGCAGAGGATTGGGATCGAAAGAGAATTTTGGCCTGATTGAACAACTTGCAGATAAGCTTGATGCGGCAGTTGGCGCTTCTAGAGCGGCAGTTGATGCTGGTTTTATCTCCAATGATTACCAAGTAGGTCAAACAGGCAAAGTTGTTGCGCCTAAGCTTTATATGGCGGTTGGTATTTCTGGCGCCATTCAACATTTGGCAGGCATGAAAGACTCTCAAGTTATTGTCGTGATCAACAACGATGGTGACGCGCCGATGGCAAGAATGGCTGATTTAGTTTGGAACACAGACTTATTTGGCGCTGTTCAAGATCTAATCGACAACGCATAGTTAAGTTAAACTTTAATCAATTTTTGGGGCTGATTTAATGGAAAGAGAGTCAATTGAATACGATGTTGTTGTTGTCGGCGGCGGCCCTGCGGGTCTTGCCTCAGCATGTAAGTTAAAACAACTTAATCCCAACCTTTCAGTTTGTCTATTAGAGAAAGGCTCGGAAATCGGATCACACATCATCTCTGGTGCTGTGTTTGAGCCGAAAGCTCTATTCGATCTTTTTCCAGAAGACGCTAAAGACTGTCCAACACTCAATAACGCAGTCAAAGGCGACGATGTTTACTTTCTTAGAAACGGTAGTAAAAAAATCAAAGTTCCTTCGTGGTTAACCCCTAAAGGGCTTCACAACCACGGCAACTACATCATCTCTTTGGGTGAGCTGTGTCAGTGGCTAGGTGAAAAAGCAATGGATCTTGGTGTTGATATTTTTCCAGGATTCCCCGCTGAAAATTACTTGAGCGATGAAAGTGGTCGTGTTTGCGGTATTGCCACTGCAGACATGGGAATCGACAAGCAGGGTAATCAAAAAGGCACTTGGGCGCCGGGTATGAATATTTTGGCAAAGCAAACGATTTTTGCCGAAGGTGCACGCGGTCATATTGGCAAACAACTGATTAAAGACTTAAACCTAGATGAGGGCAAATCACCACAACATTTTGCCATTGGCTTTAAAGAAATCTGGGAAGTTGAAAACGATAAACACTCCGAGGGCGATGTTCTTCATACTATTGGCTGGCCTTTAACCGAAGGCGCCTCTGGCGGCGGTTATCTTTATCACTTTGATAAAAACCGTATTGCAGTTGGCTTAATCGTTGACCTAAACTACACCAACCCATACCAAAATCCATTCAAAGAATTTCAGAAATACAAGTTACACCCGGTCATTAAGCAATACCTAGAAAGCGGTAAGCGTATTTCTTATGGCGCACGTGCCATTAGCAAGGGCGGTCTGCATTCCTTGGTAAAAATGGATTTTGACGGTGGCATGATCGTTGGTTGCAACGCCGGCACACTAAATCCAGGGAAAATCAAAGGCAGTCATTGCGCCCTACAATCGGGCATGTTGGCCGCAGAATACGTCAACAAAATCTTAAACGAAGAGGTTTGCGATTTTGACGATTTGTTTAAAAAAAGCGCACTGTACAAAGAGCTTCATCAATCAAGAAACTTTAGTTCGGCTCTGCATAAATTTGGCCTCTATATTGGCTCGGCTTACAACTTTGTCGAATCCAATATTTTCCGCAACAAGTTGCCAATCAACATCAAGGATAGCAAGAAAGATTCTGACGTCTTAAAACTAAGTGGCAGCGTTAAAGCTAAAAACTACTCTGCACCTGACAATGAATTTACTTTTGACATTACCTCGTCATTATTCTTATCAGGAACAAATCATGAAGAGGATCAACCCGTTCACTTAAAACTGAGCGACGTCGATATTCCACTGGGTGAGAATTTGAGTAAATACGATGAACCAGCGCAAAGATTCTGCCCTGCAGGTGTTTATGAGATTGTTGAGAAAGAAGGTCAAGACTACTTTCAGATCAACGCTCAGAACTGCCTACACTGCAAAACTTGTGACATTAAAGATCCGGCTCAAAATATTACTTGGACGCCACCTGAAGGCGGTGGTGGGCCTAACTACATTAGTATGTAGTTTCGCTCTACGAGCACTGATTGGCTGTAATAACGACCGTGTTGACAATTTCCTTAACACTGCACCCTCTTGACAAATCATTCACTGGCTTGGCAAGACCTTGTAAAATCGGGCCGACTGCTTCAGCACCAGAAAATCTTTGAACGAGCTTATAGCCAATATTACCTGCATCTAATGTAGGGAAAATCAACACGTTCGCTGGGGCAATAAAAGAAGTTTCAGGGTATTTAAGACTAAGCACCGCATCATCAAGAGCGGCATCCAATTGAATATTGCCGATAATTTCAGCGTCCAGGGCTTTTTTCTGGCAAATACTTGTTGCTAGCCTGACTTTTTCAACTTGCTCAAACTCGGCACTTCTATTGGTTGAAAACGACAACATAGCCACTTTAGGCGTCATACCTAACAGTTCGTTTGCAGATTTAATCGTACTTGTCGCAATTTCAGCCAACTCCTCAGCACTTGGATTGACATTCATTGCGCAATCGGAAAACAATATCTCCTTACCGTACTTCTGATGATTCTCATCAAACACCATTAGAAAGAAGCTGGACACCAGCTTTGCACCTTCTGCAACACCAATAATTCGCAGCGCATTGCTAAGAACTTGTTGGCTTGGGGTAATTGCACCAGTCACAATACCATCAACAGCATTACTCTCTAACGCTAACATCGCAAAGACGCAGTCCTGCTGAACAAGCTCTCTGGCCTCATCAAGGTCCAAACCAACGTGTTTTCTTTTTTGATATAAGAGTTGGGCATATTCAGCACGTAAAGATTCATCCGTCGAATCAAGATAACCAATATCAAGACTTCCGCCGCCACATTGATCAATGGATTGTGCCAGGGTGTTTTTATCGCCAAGCAAAACAACTTTAGCAAACCCTTGCCTAGAAATTGACACGGCCGCCTCTAGCACCCGCTTATCGCTTGATTCTGGCAATAAAATGCGTGGCGTTACACGCTTGGCGCTGTCAGCTAATCCTTGCAGTAATGTCATTACAAAACTCCTGTCTTCAGGCGGCAAGTTTACATGAAAAAAACAGGATGTCGCACCCTAGACAAACACTCCAAAAAGACACAACTACTGGTCCAACCATACTAATATACACGTCAATTTAATGTATGGTGCTATCATTCATTTACAGTGAAAGTCTGAAAACTTTTGGTAGTTTGTCGCTTTCAAAACACAATAGAAAAAAACATCTTTTACTAGGTAGTCAATGACAACAACCTGTCCGCAAAATATTGAATTAGAAGACCCTTTGCCACTGTTCGAGGATAAATCAAATCAAGAGGTAAAAACAACCACTTGCTACATGTGTGCATGTCGTTGTGGCATTAAGGTGACACTTGAAGGGAAAAAGGTTCGCTACATCCAGGGCAACCGTAATCATCCTGTCAACAAAGGTGTGCTTTGTGCAAAGGGCAATGCAGGAATTATGAAGCATGAGTCGATGGCCAAATTACGCTCACCTTTACGTAGAAAGGCCGGCACAGAAAGAGGTGCGGGAGAATTTGAAGTTATTTCATGGGATGAGGCGCTTGATGAACTCACCACTCGCTTAGAAAAAATCCGTGCCACCGATCCAAAAAAACTGGCATTCTTTTCTGGCAGGGACCAAATGCAAGCGTTAACAGGTCTTTGGGCTCAGCAATTTGGCACAGTAAATTGGTCTGCCCATGGCGGCTTTTGCTCTGTCAATATGGCGGCAGCCGGTCTCTATACATTAGGCCAATCTTTCTGGGAATTTGGCGATCCAGACTGGGATAACACAAAATACTTTATGCTCTGGGGCGTGGCCGAGGATCACTCTTCAAACCCAATGAAAATTGGCCTCTCAAAACTTAAAAAAAATGGTGCAAAATTTGCAACCGTAAACCCAGTATGTACTGGCTATCAAGCCATAGCAGATGAATGGATTAGCATTCGTCCAGGTACTGACGGCCTGTTTGCGATTGCGATGTCCCGCGTACTACTTGAGAGCGATCAATTTGATAAAGAGTTTTTAATCCGCTACACCAATGCACCACATCTTGTTATTCAAAATCCCGGCCAGAGCAATGACGGGTTAATGTGGCGCAACGAGCAGGGTAAGCCCCAGGCCTGGGAGCTTGAATCAGAAACATTTGTCGATGCCTCTCTTGCAGGTATCAAGCCTGCTTTATTTGGTGAATGGCAAACTAGCGAAGGCTTTAGCGTTAAAACCTCATTTACCCTTCTCACCGAAGGATATCTCAGCGATGAATACAACCTAGACAAGGTCTCTAAAGAGACCGGCATTGCTGCAGAGGACATAGAAAGACACGCCTTAGAAATGGCACATGTTGCTTTTCAAGAAAGCATTGAAATTGAGACTGAATGGACTGACTGGACAGGGAAAAAGCACGATAAATTTATTGGCAGACCGGTTTCAATGCATGCGATGCGCGGCATTGCCGCTCATTCAAACGGCTTTCAAACGTGCCGTGCTATCCATATCTTGCAAATACTGCTGGGCGCAATTGACTGCCCAGGCGCTCATCTTGCAAAACCACCATTCCCAAGAATGATTCCACCGCCTATTAAACCGGCAAAAGAAATGGCGCCAAACACGCCTTTAAAAACACCGCCTTTAGGATTTCCAACATCTCCAGAAGACCTCTGTATTGACAAAGATGGCAAGCCACTACGAATTGACAAGGCCTACTCTTGGGAGGCGCCAATTGCCAATCATGGCTTGATGCATATGGTTATCAACAATGCAGTAAAAGGTGACCCTTACACGATTGATACTTTGATTTTTTTCATGGCAAATATGGCGTGGAACTCAAGCATGAATCCAGGTAATACTCAAAACCTTCTAAGAGAGAAAGATGAGAATGGCGAGTATAAAATTCCGTACTTAGTGGTTGTCGACGCATTCCATTCTGAAACCGTCAACTTTGGCGATCTCATTTTGCCTGACACAACCTACCTAGAGCGTTTCGACACGATTTCAATTCTTGACCGGCCTATAAGCGAACCTCACGTTATTGCAGACGCTATTCGCCACCCAATTGTAGATCTGGATCGAGATGTAAGACCATGGCAAGAGGTGATGGTTGATTTAGCAACTCGCCTCAAATTTCCAGCTTTTACCAATGATGACGGCACTGCTAAATACTCCGGCTATAAAGAATTTATCACCAATTGGGAAAAACACCCTGGCATTGGCTTCTTAGCTGGTTGGCGAGGTAAGAATGGGGAAAAAAGCATTGTAGGCGAACCTAACCCTGACCAGTGGGAAAAATATATTGAAAACGAAAGTTTTTTTAAGCAGAATATTCCAGATTCGCAAAAGTATTACCGCTTTGCAAATAAAGAATACCTTGAGTTTGCTGCCGATACACACTTAAACTTTAATGACAAGCCCATTGTTATGGAGCTCTACTCCGAGACTTTGCAAAAATTTCGTCTCGCAGGTCAAGGGCTTTATGATGGCCCATGCCCTAGCGATGAAGAGGACAAAGCAAGATTAAAAAAATACTTCACACCTTGTCCAAGCTATTACAAACCCATTGAAGTTGCTCTGACAGATGAGAATGAATACCCATTCTCAACCACCACCCAACGGCCGATGTTTATGTACCACTCTTGGGATTCTCAAAATGCCTGGTTGCGACAAATCATGGCACAAAACAAACTCTACATGAATCGTGCAAAAGCTGAATCTATGGCTATTGCAGAAGGCGATTGGGTTTGGGTTGAGTCAAGAACCGGCGCTATCAAAGCGCAAGTGAAATTAATGGAGGGCTGTGAAGCAAACACCGTTTGGACTTGGAATGCGATTGGCAAGCAATCAGGCGCCTGGGGGCTAAAAAAAGGCGCAAACGAATCTGAAAAAGGATTTCTATTAAATCATCTAATATCTGAGCTGTTACCTGCTAGTAGCACATCTCAACGAGAAATGACAAACTCGGACCCAATAACCGGCCAAGCGGCTTGGTATGATGCTCGTGTTAAAGTCTACAGAGCGGATGATCAAACACCAATATCCTTCCCCCAATTTAACACCATTAAACCAATACCTGAAGCACCAGATCAGCCATCGATATTAACATATAAAACCCACGAACCCGTAAATATCGTCAGATCAACCAGAGATGTTTTAACTCGTGGAAAAAAACCACGCTAAGGAGACAAAATGCGCTTAGGACTTGTAATTGATTTAGATACCTGTGTGGGCTGTCATGCCTGCGCTATTTCCTGCAAAGAATGGAACACCTCTGGTACAACTGGATCTCTTAGTGATCAAAACCCTTATGAAAAAGACCCGACTGGGGTTTTTTTTAATCGTGTAAGAAGCTATGAGATTGGCGATTACCCACACAACAAAACGGTTAACTTTCCAATGTCGTGCATGCAATGCGAAGATGCAGCCTGTGTCACGGTTTGTCCAACAGGCGCTTCCTACAAACGCAAAAGTGATGGAATTGTACTCATTGACCAAGATAAATGCATGGGCTGCAATCTCTGCGCTTGGGCTTGCCCGTATGGCTCTAGAGAGCTGGATCGTGAATCCGGCACAATGAAAAAATGCACGCTTTGTGTAGATCGAATCTATGACGAGTCACTTCCTGAAATTGACCGTCAGCCATCATGCGTTATGACATGCCCTTCTAGCGCTCGTCATTTTGGTGATTTTGATGACCCCAACTCAAACGTTAGTAAATTAACACGTGAGCGTAACGGTGACGGCCTAATGAATGAGCTTGGTTACAACCCCACCAATCAATATTTGCCTCCGCGTTTGGCAAACAATATCACCATTGAGAAAAAGAAAAAAAACATAGTTGGCCAGGTGAAAGACTGGGCCAACGAGCTTATTAGTCGTTAATTTAGTACTCGGAGTTATCAATGCATCCAGCCTTTTCTATTATATTTTTTACTATCACCTCAGGACTGGGTTATGGTCTTTTATTTTTTTCTGGGCTTTATGTTGTTCTTGATCGAACAGGCGATATTACCGAGTCACTATTCAGCCCATTAGTTGTGAGTAGCATCATCGGATTGACGCTTGTTGCGCTTGGCATACTCTCATCAATCCTTCATCTTGCCAACCCAAAAAATGCGTGGCGAGCTTTTTTGCGTTTTCGCTCTTCGTGGTTGTCCAGAGAAGGTGTTTTTGCCCTACTAACCTTTCCGGTCGTATTTGCTTTTATATACACCATAATTGCGACTGAAACCAACAGTGTGACGAGTAAAACAACTGCAATCATACTCATGATTATTTCATTGCTTACCGTGTACTCAACTGGCATGATTTATGCCTGCTTAAAAACTATTCGGGCGTGGAATTCACCTCTCGTACCAACCAATTATGTGTTGTTGGGATTGCTATCAGGTGCACTAACAATGTTTGCAATCTTAAATTACTACAATCAGCAATCTGAGTTGTTATTGACATTAATCATGGAACTGCTTTGCTTAGCATTTATCACAAAAGCAATTTATTATTACTTCATAGGTAAACCTTCAGAACTGAGCATTAAAACCGCAACTGGACTCTCTTCACGAAAAGTTCGCCTACTACATACAGGTGAAAGTTCAAAAAATTTCCTAATGAGAGAGTTTGGTTTTGACATTTCAGTCAAAAAAATGCTGTTGCTGCGTTTCTGCAGCATTTTATTAATGGTGGTTATGCCTACACTTTGCCTCATAACGCAACCAGCAAGCTTTCATTTTATATTGATCGCAGTCATTTGTAATTTCTTCGGTCTCCTCCTAGAGCGCTGGCTTTTCTTTGCAGAGGCAAAACATGTTGTTAACCTATATTACGGCAGAGAAGCGTAAAAAAATATCCTTGCACCAATTACAGCCCTTGATACAGGCAAATACATAATACATTAGACATAAAAAAGGCAGAGCCAATACGACCCTGCCTTAGTTGATAGGCATCACCCTATCCGTTGGTTAAGAACTAAAAACAGCTCTTGGAGAAATAAGGATGGAAAAACACCCTCATGATGTTTTTATTAACGATGCAACTTATTCACACCATAATCTTTGTACTTTTCTAAATAGCGCACTGGCTTACTGAGTGCATCTTTTCTAAACGGGTCACCCAACTCACGGGTACACATAATTTCGATGATGGTAGTCTTGCCTTCGTTCATCTGCATATCAATGGCTTTTTTCAACGCTGGACCCACTTCTTCAAGCTTGTCAACGCGGATACCTTCTGCACCCATTGACTCAGCAATATTGACAAAATGTTGATCGGTTAGCTCTGCTGCCACAAAACGTCTGTCGTAGAAGTCCACTTGGTTCTTCTTTTCCGCACCCCAATGGCAATTATGGAATACCACAGCTGTTACTGGAATGTCATGACGGACACAAGTCATTGTTTCTACCATGCTCATCGCCCAAGCACCATCACCAGCGTAAGAGACTGCTGGGCGGTGAGGGGCTGCTGCTTTAGCGCCGATAATGGTTGGTAGTGCATAACCGCAGTTACCAAAACTCATTGGTGCAAAGAAGCTGCGCGGTTTTTCAAAACGAAGGTAGCTGTTAGCGACCGAGTTGATGTTGCCAATATCAGTTGATACCATGACATCTTCAGGCATCGCCTTTTCCAGTTCACGAAGTACCTGTCTTGGATGTAACCAACCTTCTTCAAGGTCTTCGATCATATCCAGGCTGTATTGGTCTGTTTCATGAATCCAATTGTCTAGCTCTTCTTCCCAGGCAACCTTTTCTTCAGCGATCTTGCTCGCTCTTTGTGTTTTTGTTGCATCGCAGGCAAGCGTTGCTGCTGCCAATTTATTCGTTAGCGCCTCAGCCACCGCTTTGGCATCACCACAAATACCCACCGTAATTGGCTTAACAAGACCAAGCATCTTGTGGTCGGCGTCAATTTGTACGATTTTGGCGTCTTTTGGCCAATAATCCATGTCATGCTGAGGTAATGTACCAAAAGGACCTAGGCGCGTACCCAAGGCGATAACAACATCAGCTTTTGAGATTAACTTCATCGCAGCTTTAGAGCCTTGATAGCCCAAAGGACCACACCACAGTTCATGGCTGGCCGGAAAGGAGTCGTTATGCAGGTAGGAATTAACCACTGGTGCGCCCAAACGCTCAGCCAAGGCCTTGCATTCATCAACACCATCGGCCATCACCACACCACCGCCAGATACAATCACTGGGAACTCGGCTTGGGCGATAAGGTTAACAGCATCGTTAAGCGACTCTTCACCACCCGTACCACGATCAATGCGTCGAGGCTGGGGGATGGTAAATTCACCATCGGCATAAAAATAATCTCTTGGGATGTTAAGCTGTGTTGGTGCCATTTCACTCATCGCACGATCAAAGCAACGACCCGTGAACTCTGCCATTCTCATTGGATTACAGACGTGCCCTTGGTACTTAGTAAACTCTTGGAACATAGGCAGCTGGTTAGCCTCTTGGAAACCACCAAGACCCGTACCCATAGTGCCTGCTTCAGGAGTAATAATAACTACTGGGCTATGCGCCCAATAAGCTGCTGCGATAGCGGTGACACAATTAGAAATACCGGGGCCATTTTGACCAATGACAACGCCGTGTTTACCACTAACGCGAGCATAGCCATCGGCCATGTGTCCTGCACCCTGCTCATGAACAACGGGAATTAAGCGGATACCAGCTGGTTCAAAGATATCCATGGCATCCATAAATGCGGATCCCATTATGCCAAAGATGTCTTTAACATCGTTTGCAACCATTGTTTCTACAAAGGCCTCACTTGAGGTCATTTTTGTCATTTCTTGTTTCTCCTGTTAAAAATTAATTGTTGAGCGCATCCAGTGCGCAGTAATATTCATAGCCCAAATCATGAGCAACCTCTTCACATGTCACTTTGCCCGAATGCACGTTTAAGCCCGCTCTCAGGTGTTCATCATCCAGCAACGCCTGAGTAACGCCTTTATTGGCGATATCAAGGGCAAAAGGCAGGGTGACATTATTTAAGGCATAAGTTGATGTTTTTGGCACGCCGCCAGGCATATTGGCAACACAGTAATGCACCACTTCATCAACCACATAGGTTGGTTCGGCATGGGTGGTTGCTTTTGATGTTTCAAAACAGCCGCCTTGATCAATCGCGACATCGACCACAACAGAGCCAGGCTTCATTGCTTTAATCATTTCTTTGGTTACCAATTTAGGCGCCTCAGAGCCAGGTATTAATACTCCGCCGATAACTAGGTCAGCACTTGTTACATGCTCTTCAACTGAACTTTGTGTGGAAAACACAGCATTCGTTGCCCGGCCAAATTGTTGCCAATGTTCTTCAAGTGTTTCTGGGTTATTATCTAAAACCCAAACATCGGCGCCCATACCAACAGCAATGTGCGCTGCATGACTACCAACAACGCCACCACCAATAATAACAACTTTTAAAGGCTCAACGCCAGGCACACCACCCAGTAATGCGCCCAAACCGCCGTTTGGCTGTTCAAGAAAATGTGCGCCGGCTTGAACCGCCATACGTCCCGCTACTTTAGACATTGGCGCCAGCAATGGCAAGCCGCCTTGCGCTGCGGTTACGGTTTCGTAAGCAATACAGATTGCACCACTTGCAATCAGGTCTTTGGTTTGTTCCGGGTCGGGGGCAAGATGAAGATAGGTATAGAGTATCTGATCTTGACGCAGCATCGCTCTTTCAATGGCCTGAGGTTCTTTAACCTTGATAATCATCTCTGCGCTGGCAAAGATCTCTGCGGCAGTGTCTATAATCTTCGCCCCGGCACTGATGTAATTCTCATCACTGGCACCAATGCCATTGCCGGCATTGGTCTCGACCAAGACCTGATGACCGTGTTTGACGCATTCCTTGACACTGGACGGTGTCAGTCCTACTCTGTATTCATGGTTTTTGATTTCTTTGGGTATACCAATGATCATAATTTCTCCTAATTAAACTAAGCGTTCTCTGTCAATGCCACATCTACCGCATCAACAATCGAATCAATATCACTTTTACTGGCCACAAATGCCGGACTGAAGAGCAAGACGTTGTTTGCATCGACAAAACTGCGATTGGTTCTTCCAATCATCACTTTGTTTTTCAAACAATGCCCGACAATCGCAACAACGTCTTGATCGGCAAGCGGCTCTTTGGTTTCTCTGTCTTTAACCAGTTCTACGCCGCAAAACAAACCCTTGCCGCGAACGTCACCTATAACCGGGTGCTTGTCCTGAAGTTCAAATAATTTATCTTTAAGATAGTTGCCCATATTGCAGACATTCTCAAGCAAGCTTTCTCTTTTAATAATCTTTAAAGTTTCTAATGCAGCCGCAGGGCCAGCCGTACAACCACCAAAAGTCGAAATATCTCTAAAGTAACTTTCAGGATCGGCTGGATTTTGCTTAAACAGTTCAAAAACTTTTTCGGTGGTTACTGTCACTGAAATAGCCGCATAACCTGCAGCCAAACCCTTGGCAATGGTGACAATATCCGGCTGCACTTTATAATGCTGATAGCCAAACCACTTACCGGTTCTACCAAGGCCGCAAACCACTTCGTCAATATGCAGCAAAACATCATATTTTCTGCAAATTGATTCGATGATTGGAAAATACTCCGGAACAGGTGGTATAACACCACCACCAGCCGTGATAGGCTCTAGCACAACCGAACCTACTGTTTCCGGTCCTTCTTGCTGAATGATGGTTTCAAGCGCGTGTGCACATTCAATATTGCACTCACCATATTTTTTTCCAAACGGGCAGCGGTAGCACAAGCAATGCGGCATTTCCACAAAACCCGGGGCAAAGGGTCCGTATTGATTTTTTCGTTGGGCATGACCAGTGGAGCTCAAAGCCCCGATAGTCGTGCCGTGGTAATCGCGATCGCGATAAATAATTTTATGTTTTTTGCCGTTGTTATAAGAATGAGCACGCTGTCTCACCATCTTATAACCCTTTTCATTGGCTTCTGAGCCGGAGTTTGAATAATAAACTCGGTCAAACCCTGGCATGATGTCAGTCAATTCTTTGGCGTATTCAGCTCCAGGTTCAGTACCAAAAGCACCGGCAAAATAGGGGATGTCCTTCAATTGATTCGCAACGGCGTCCACCATATCATCTCTGCCAAAGCCCAAATTGACCGTCCAAACACCGCCTGAAGTCGCGTCCAGATAATCATCGCCTTTGGCGTCAGTCACAACCAAGCCTTTACCTTTTACGATTACCAAGGGGTCAGTAGTCTCAAAAGCCTTGTGCTGAGTTAAATGATGCCAAACATGCTGCCTATCATTTTGTATAATTGTATTATCAGACATAACTCTCCTTTTCGTCATAATTATCTATAATTAGAATTGTAGGATATTTTCGGTGTTAATTTAACTTATCTATAGAACCAGAAAACATGGACTTAATGAACCAAAATGATGGATGAAATGTGGCACCAATTCTTTTCGTTGCGTCGTGACAAACCTCGCACGCTTCAGTTGCAAATCCGTCAGCAGTTAATCGACGCTATTAGCGGTGGTCTTATACGCCCCAAAGAGCCACTACCCTCTTCGAGAGAGCTCGCCAGTGAATTAAATGTTGCCAGAAACACCGTTATAGCCGCCTACAAAGAATTAGAGTTTGATGGCTATATCATTGCGCAAGAGCGACGTGGCTATTTTGTTAGTGTAGTAAGTTATGAACAACTCTCCGACGCTGAGCCTTCAACTGTTGTCGCGGAGGAGCCAAATTGGATGGCTCGATTAATTACCAAAAAGCCATCCACTAAGGTAAATATCGTTAAATCTGTAGATTGGCAAAAAGAGCCTTATCCATTCACAGTTGGGCAGCTTGAACACAGCTTAATTCCATTTTACGAATGGCGTGAAGTGGTTAGACACTCTTCTACAGTACCCGAAATAAAGAAATGGAACATCGATCATGTCGATTCCGACGACCCCTCTCTGATTAAACAAATTCAATCCAAAGTCTTGCCAAAAAGAGGGATTTGGGCTAACAAAAAACAAATATTGATTACTGCAGGAAGTCAAAATGCGATTTATATTCTTGCAAACCTTCTTGTTGGGCAAAACACCTCTGTTTGTATTGAAGACCCAGGCTATCCTGATGTGCGTAATATTTTTAGCTTTAAAACAGACAAATTAAAACCAGTTGCCGTTGACAAAGAAGGCGTAATTGTTGATAACATCGAACCCAGTTGTGACCTTATTTACACAACTCCAAGTCATCAATACCCAACTGGAGTTACGATGAGCATGGAAAGACGAAAACAGCTCTTGGAGTTTGCTCATGAGAATGGCACAGTCATCATCGAAGATGACTATGAAGCGGAAATCAATTTCTTAAAAAAGCCGCATCCATCGCTAAAAAGCCTAGATAAGCACAACAACGTTATCTATGTTGGTAGCTTCTCTAAGGCTTTTGCTCCAGGACTGCGGTTAGGCTACCTTGTTGCGCCGGAGAGCTTTATCACGGAGGCAAGAGCCTTAAGACGCCTAATGATGCGCCATGTGCCGGCAAATAATCAACGCTCTGTTGCGCTCTTCATTGGCCTAGGTCATTATCACAATATGTTTGCCAAAATACGAAAAACCAACAAGGAACGCTGGGATTTAATTAACGAAAAGATAAAAAATGAACCTTTGCTTTCTTGTGTGCCCACGTTGGGTGGCTCCACTTTTTGGATTAAAATTCCCGAATCAATTGACTCTAAATTGCTATGTGAAGAACTACTTAAAAAAGGGGTTGTGTTGAGGCCAGGCCATGTCTCTTTTTTCTGCAACAATCACCCACAAAATTATCTACACCTAGGTTATTCAGCTATTGATACCAGAAAAATCAATAGAGGTATGGGACTTCTCATCAATCAAATCAAATTAATGATGACGTAGCTTTAAACCCTAATTTTTGTGTTTTTCGGATCAAACATAGACACTAAAGATACCCTAACAGATTGCACTTCACCTGCTACTTCCAGAGTGTAGCTATCATTTAATATCTCCTCATCACTGGCACCAGGGTTGCAATTAATGTAACCAAGGCCCACAGCAGCGCCGAGCGCATGACCGTATGAGCCACTTGTTAGGAAGCTTACCACTTCGCCATTCTTTAATATAGGTTCATTGTGGTAAAGCATGGCTTCTGGGTCGTCTAGCAAAAATTGCATGAGGCGCTTTTCTAGGCCTTTTTCTTTTTTCTCAAGCACAGCCTGGTGACCAATGAAGATGCCAAATTTTGAAGGATTTTTGCCCGTTTTAACCGCAAAACCTAAGCCCGCTTCAAGCACATTGTCTTCATCGGTAATATCGTGACCAAAGTGCCTATAAGTTTTTTCGGTGCGACAAGAGTCCACTGCGTGCATACCACATAATTTAAGTGAGAATTCTTGGCCTTTTTCTACCAAAAGTTCAGCCACGTATTCTGAGTATTCGATTGGAAAATAAATCTCCCAGCCCAGCTCACCAACATAAGTTAGTCTGTGCGCGCGAACGTTTGCCATACCAAGCTCCATCTGGCAAGTGCTGGCAAACGGCATATTTTCATGACTCAGATCATAATCTGTTAATGATTGCAACAAATCTCTTGAATTCGGCCCCATAATAGCCAAACAGTTTTCACTATTGGTTGCATCAAAAAATGCACAATTTGCACCATCAGGTAAATTTCTCTCCAGCCAATTCATATCACGATTAGCACACATTGCGCCACCAACAACTAGATAATCATCCTTAGCCAGTCTAGTAATTGTTACATCCGCTTCAATACCACCCTTGTTGTTAAGCCATTGCGTATATACGATTTTTCCAATCGGCACATCGACGTCATTGGCACAAATGTATTGTAAATAATCCATTGCATCAACACCTTTAACTCGGATTTTAGAGAACGATAGCATCTCATACATACCGACGCTCTCACGAATCGCCATATGTTCTTGGCGGTGATAATCAAACCAATTTTGCTTATCCCAAGAGTATTCGTATTTTGCTTCAACGCCCTTCTCTAAATCTTCTGGGGAGACAAACCAATTTGGGCGCTCCCAACCCGCCACCTCGCCATAACAAGCGCCGTGGTCTGTAAAAAATTGGTGCAAAGGTGAGCGTCGCAAGCCCCTGCCTGTAGAAAATTGGTGATAGGGAAAGTGGTTTTCGTACAAATAACCAAGAGACTCACTAACCCGATTTGCAAGATAGGTTTTATTGTTTTGGAAAGGTTGCATGCGTCTAACATCCACTTCCCAGAGATCACATGGCGGCTCACCACCAACAATCCATTCAGCCATGTACTTGCCCGCACCGCCAGCAGCTTGAATACCAATGGAATTAAAGCCTGCAGCAACATAAAAATTCCTTACCTCAGGGCACTCACCCATTTGGAAACTATCATCAGGAGTAAAACTCTCTGGGCCGTTAAAAAAAGTTTCTAGCCCTAATTTTTCCATCACCGGCAAGCGATTCATCGCCAACTCAAGGTAGGGCATCATATGCTCTAAGTCGTCCGGAATTTGATCAAAACAAAAATCTTCAGGAATGCCATTTTGCCCCCACGGCTTAGCATGTGGCTCAAACAAGCCGATTAATATCTTACCAGCATCTTCCTTGTAGTAGGCACTTTCATCGGGCACACGAACGGTTGGCATGTCGCCTAAATTTTCAACCGGAGATGTTAATGCATAATAATGCTCACAGGCGTGAAGAGGTACATTTGCTCCAGCCATTAAGCCCACCTCTCTTGCCCACATCCCTCCACAATTAACAACAATTTCTGATTGAATGTCGCCTTGGTCGGTGGTTACACCAGTTATCCTGCCGTGGTCTTTATGAATGGCAGTAACTTTAACATCTTCAAATATTTTAACGCCGAGGTTTTTCGCGCCTTTTGCAAGAGCCATAGCAATATTGGCTGGATCTCCTTTACCGTCTCGTGGAATCCAAACACCACCAACAACATCATCAAGATTGAACAAATCAATTTTTGATTTAAGCTCACTCGGACAGAGGATATGGGCGTCAACGCCGTGCACTTTGGCCAAAGAGGCGTTTCGTTTAAATTCTGTAAAACGCTCCTCATTGGTTGCAAGGCTGATTGACCCCGAGCGCCTAAAGCCTGTGGCAACACCCGTCTCTGCCTCCAATTTTTCATACAGATTGCCGGAATACTTTACCATCTGTGTTAAGTTTTGAGTGGCACGAAGCTGGCCAATGAGGCCGGCAGCATGCCAAGTAGTGCCTGAAGTGAGTTTTTTTCGCTCCAATAAAACTACATCGGTATAACCCAAATGCGCCAAATGATAAGCAACAGAGCAGCCAACCACGCCGCCACCAATAATAACAACTCGAGCCCTTGAAGGGATTAAATTAGACATTGTCTCTCCATTAATAAATAAAAGTTGCTATAGGAATCTTACTTTCCTTTCCAAGGAACTAGATATTTTTCTGAAATTCTCATTAGAATATCAATCGAATAGCCGATTACACCGATCAGAACAATTCCCAGAATAACAAGATCTGTCATCTGAAACTTTGAAGCATTAATAATCATCATGCCCGCGCCCTTTTGGGCGGCAACAAGTTCTGCAGCAACAACTGTACCCCAACAAACACCCATCGCAACACGTGCACCTGTAAAAATTTCCGGCAAACTGTTAGGGATAATAACATGACGCATGATCTGCCACTTTGATGCACCCAAAGAATAGGCTGCGTGAATTTTACTGATTGTCACACCTGAGACACCTGCGCGCGCGGAAATAGTCATAATCCAAAGAGATGCTAAGAATAACAATATAATTTTTCCCTCTTCATCAATTCCAAACCAAATAATTACTAGTGGAATAAGTGCAAGTGGGGGAACCGGGCGCATAAATTCAACGATTGGGTCAAACCAGCCACGAAACCAACCCGAAAGGCCCATTGAATAGCCTAATGGTATACCAACAATGGCGCCAGCTAAAAATCCCCCAACTACACGAAGAAGTGACCAGCCAAGATGTTCAAACAAGCTGAAGTTTTTATACCCCTCAGAGGCTACCTTTATTAACCTCGACCAAACATCTTCAGGTGGTGGCAGGTAAAGAGACTCCATTTGCCAACCTTTTTCTGGGGTAAGGCTAAGCGTGCCTTTGGCCGTCATATAGATTCTGGCATTGTCTATGAAAATTTCCGAACTGGGAGAAATACTCTGTCCATCAATAGAAACAACTTTATAGTCATTTTCGCCATAACCCACATCATTACGTCGAACCTTGATCAATCCACTGCGCCAAGCTGCAATGCTAGCAGAGTCATTTTTTGCAAACCCTGGACCTGGCTCAATATCGGGCTTAGGAAGCACCTTGTCAGATTTTGAATCATAAACAACAACTTTCACAAGCGCATCATCAGTTTCACCCGCTGCATTTGTAGCGGTGTAAGTAAAAGAAAAATCACCAATAAACGGCCCGGGGACATGAAACGGCATTAATTTTGAACCTGTAAATGCCCCCCAGATCATAAAGATAGCTAAAACCGAGATAAAAGAAGCAGCACGGTTAGATATCACCGCACTCTCATCACCAAAAGTAACTGTTTTAAGACTGGTAAAGTCTGTTTCTTTGGTTTTAAACTTTTCAATCGCCTTTATTGCGAAAAAAGCACCCACAAAAATAGCAATATAAATCAGTAAAATAGTCATTATCCTTCTCCCGCTCCACCCATAATTTCCTCCTCCATGTCCCAAATCATAGAAAGGATTTCTTCGCGAGTTTCGGTATAGCCTTGAGTTTTTTTAACCTCTCTTAAGTCCATTGTTACACCCATTTCAGCGTATGGCAGTTGATATTCTTTATGAATTCTTCCTGGTCTGGGAGCTAAAACTAGTAGGCGCTCTCCAAGCAATATCGCCTCTTCAACTGAGTGAGTTATAAGGATAATTGTTTTGCCAGTTTCTTTCCACAACTTTAGAACCAATCCCTGCATTTTTTCCCTTGTTAGCGCATCAAGCGCGCCCAAAGGTTCGTCCATTAAAATCACATCAGGGTCATTAGCTAGGCAACGAGCTAACGCAACCCTTTGTTGCATGCCACCTGAGAGCTCATAAACCGCTTTATCTTCAAAGCCACCCAGGCCTACAACCTCTAATAAATGCTGAACTTTTTTATCTTGTTCAGATTTGGGCATGCGCTTCATTCTAGGCCCAAAAGAAACATTTGAGCGCACATTCATCCACTCAAATAATGCCCCTTGTTGAAATACCATGCCACGCTCAGCATCAGGCCCAGTAACAGTATGACCGTTAAGATTAACACGCCCTGCGGTGGGCGCTAAAAACCCCGCAATAATATTTAACAGAGTCGTTTTGCCGCAACCAGATGGTCCTAGTACGCTTATAATCTGCCCCTCTTTGATGTCGAGTGAGACATCTTTTAATGCTTGAATTGATTCACCATTAGCTAAATCAAAGCGCATCGATATATTTTCAATTGTTAGGCCTTTCAAAATTTTCTCCAATCTTTTGTTTCACTAAAAAGGTGGTACACAGAAGTGTACCACCTTAAGTCTTACAAAGACTTGAGTATCAGACTTGTTGAGCCCAATACTAAGTGTTTTACTGGTTTGCCAATGTATTCAAACCATCTGTATTAACTGCACTATCGTATGAATCGCGTGCACTTGGAATTTCTCCAGCACTAACAAATACATCCGCTACACCCTTAAGGAAGGCCTGTCCGCTACCACCAAGCCATGCATTTGATAGCTGTGAACTAACTGACGGGAAAACAAATGTAGACATGGTGTCAGCTGTTGCAGCTTCATCCATACCTGCGTCTTTCGCAATAAGAGGAAGCATTAGTGAAGTAAATCCACCTGAGTTCCACATTGCATTAGAAGCAGCAGTAACACCTAAGAAGGTAGCTAACACTTCAGCATTTTCATCAGCAAAGCTTGCTGTTGTAGAGGTTACGTCCCAAACAAGAATACCAAGAGCTACTTTCTCGTCACCAGTTAGAAGTACATTGCCATGTTCCAAAGCACGGCGAAGCGATCCACCCCAACCACAGAACATATCAACACTTCCCTGAGAAAAGGCAGCAGCACCTTCTGGCGGAGCCATATCAACAACTTGCATTGATGATACCTCGACACCAAAATGCTCCATCTGTTTTAAGTAACCGTAGTGAGCAGCGGTACCGATTGGCACAGAAACTTTTAATCCGGCCAACTCAGAGGCATTGCTAGCATCAATTTCTAGAGCTGATGCAACAACACAGTTATCATTATCAGCGTAACTAACTGCCACGTCAACGATTTGTAAATCTTGACCAGTAGAAGCTGCAACGATGAATGGCGGCACACCTTGACTCACAGAAATATCAATGTCACCTGAAGCCATGGCAGCAGACATTGCTGTACCAGTACCAAACGCCTTCCAGTTTACTGTCATTCCCAGGGCTTCGTCATATGCCCCGATTTGTTTTGCATACTCAAATGGCATAGGCCATTCTTCAAAGTAAGCAACGTTAAGCTCATCCAAAGCCATTACATTTGCAGCTGCCATAGCACCTACTAGGGTCGCACCGACTTTTTTGTATATATTATTCATAGTTTCTCCTTTGTATAATAAAGAGCGGATGATTCCACTCCTTAGTTGATTTTTTAATCTTTTTTTTATGAAAGCACAATTCAATTTTTTGAACAAGCCGTTTAAAAAAAACTAAAAAGAACTATAAAAAACCATCAATGAGAGCGATTGATTTCCATGTCCATTCAACCTTGAACCAGAACTTCAATTTTCAGATAGTTTTTCAATAGTTGGGGTAATTCTATTCTATGAATATAATCATATAAGAGATAAGTGTAGAGCCAGAAGATATTGAATCATAGTCCAGAAATAAGTACCTATATGCTTCTTTTTTTACCACACAAACACAACGCAATTACGATTATTTTTGACTCTGGTCAAGACTTTCTTTGCTTCTGTTAGGTTATAAATAGATAGGCCAGAGTGTGCGAAAGCAACCATTAAACCTTAATGCGCGTTTATATAAAACAATTAACCAAGAAATATATATACCAAAAAAATCATAACATGATCGCTGACTGTTTATCAAATCAAATCAAGTCTATTCTTCAAAATGTTATGCATCAAACAATTTAATTCAACAAGGTTTGTATGTAATAAACTATGAATAATATTAATAATTAAATGAAATAATACCATTTTTATTCATTAAGTGCCCTCTTTATAATGAACGCCTAATTCACACCAGAGAGCGTCTGATACCATGAATAATACAAACAGACTAAAGCAGCTCCTAAGCGAGCGCATCCTCCTCCTAGACGGTGCGATGGGTACCATGATTCAGCGCCACAAATTGCAAGAATCCGACTATCGTGGCGAGCGCTTTAAAGACTGGCACACCCTTGTTCAGGGCAATAACGACTTACTTTCCCTGACTCAGCCGCACATCATCAACGACATTCATAAATCCTTCCTTGAAGTCGGCGCAGATATTATCGAGACCAACACATTCAACGCCACTCGCACTTCAATGGCTGATTACGAGATGGAGGGCCTTGCCTATGAAATTAATGTTGCTGCCACCAAGTTAGCCAAAAAAATCGCCGATGAATTCTCCACCGAAGATAAACCGCGCTTTGTCGCCGGCGTCATCGGCCCAACGTCGCGCACCTGTTCGCTTTCACCAGACGTCAACGACCCTGGATTTCGTAACGTTACTTTTGACGAATTGGTTGGTGTTTATTCCGAATCTACTCGTGGGTTGATTAAGGGCGGCAGCGATATTATTCTAATTGAAACCATTTTTGACACACTTAACGCCAAGGCGGCTATTTTTGCCGTACAGCAAGTGTTTGAAGAAGATGACGTTGAGCTGCCAATCATGATTTCGGGCACGATTACGGACGCCTCTGGGCGCACCCTTTCTGGCCAAGTGACCGAGGCTTTTTACAACTCGCTACGTCATGCTAAGCCAATTTCGATTGGCCTTAATTGTGCGATGGGACCAGATTCATTGCGTCAATACCTTGCTGAATTATCTCGTGTCTGCGAAACTTACGTTTCCGCACACCCGAATGCCGGCCTACCGAATGAGTTTGGGGAATACGAGTTAGGCGTCATCACCATGAGTGAACAAGTGGGTGAATGGGCCAGTTCAGGTTTGGTCAACATCTTAGGTGGCTGTTGTGGCTCCACACCGGCGCACATCAAGGCCATTGCAGATGCAATTGAAGGGCTATCACCAAGACAACTGCCAAGCATTAAGCCTGAATGTCGATTGTCCGGCCTTGAGGCTTTTAATATTGGCGATGACTCCTTGTTTGTCAATGTCGGCGAGCGCGCCAATATTACTGGCTCTTCTAAGTTTAAACGCCTTATCCTTAACGAAGAATACGAAGAAGCGCTTGATATATGTCGCACTCAAGTTGAAAGCGGCGCACAGATGGTTGACGTCAATATGGACGAAGGCATGCTTGACGGCAAGACAGCGATGGAACGCTTTCTTAAGTTAATTGCCTCTGAACCCGATATTTCTAAAGTACCACTTATGATCGATTCTTCCAAATGGGAAATTATTGAAGCCGGCCTAAAATGCACTCAAGGCAAAGCTGTTGTTAATTCCATCTCCCTGAAAGAAGGCAAAGACAATTTCATTAAATACGCCAATCTTTGCAAACGCTACGGCGCGGCTATTATCGTTATGGCGTTTGATAAAGACGGCCAAGCGGATACGCTAAAGAGAAAAATAGAAATTTGCACAAACGCCTACGATATATTGGTTAACGAGGTACGTTTTCCAGCGGAAGACATTATCTTTGATCCAAACATTTTCGCCATCGCTACCGGAATTGAAGAGCACAATAACTACGGACTTGATTTTATTGAGGCTACTCGCATCATCACTCAAACTCTTCCTTATGCCAAAGTCTCTGGCGGTGTCTCGAATGTCTCGTTTTCATTCAGAGGTAATAATCCTGTGCGTGAAGCAATCCACTCAGCATTTTTGTACCACGCGGTAAAGGCGGGCATGACGATGGGTATTGTCAATGCCGGCCAGTTGGTGGTTTACGATGATATTGACAAGGACTTAAAAAAAGCTGTTGAAGATATTGTTCTTAATAAAGACCCTGAAGCGGGTGAGCGCCTCGTTGAACTTGCGTCAAAATTCTCTGGCACTGGGGAAGTACAAGAGAATAAGCGTGATCTGGAGTGGCGAACATGGTCTGTCGAAAAACGCTTAGAGCATTCTCTAGTCAAGGGCATTACCGAGTTTATTGACTCGGATACCCAGGAGGCTTTGGATAAATTAGGTCGCCCTATCTTTGTTATCGAAGGCCCGCTAATGGATGGCATGAACGTCGTTGGAGATCTTTTTGGTGTTGGTAAAATGTTCCTCCCGCAAGTGGTTAAATCAGCACGCGTAATGAAAAAATCGGTGGCCTATTTGGATCCTTTCTTGGAGGCTGAAAAGCAAGATTTTGGCACTACTGTTAAGCCAAAAATTCTCATGGCAACCGTTAAAGGCGACGTGCACGACATTGGGAAAAACATTGTTGGTGTGGTTTTGCAGTGCAATAATTTCGAGGTAATCGATCTCGGAGTGATGGTGCCGTCCGACACTATTCTCGAAACCGCTATTAAAGAAAACGTCGATATTATCGGCCTTTCCGGCTTAATTACGCCGTCGCTAGATGAAATGGTTTTTGTTGCCAAGGAATTGACACGACAGGGTTTTGAGATACCGCTATTGGTTGGTGGCGCAACCACCTCTAAAGCCCACACCGCTGTCAAAGTTCAGCCTAAGTACGCTAACGGTGTTATCCATGTACAAGATGCCTCTAAGGCTGTAGGTGTGGCAACCGCCCTACTATCAGATGATTTAAAGCCGAAATTACTGCAACAAATAGCAGAAGAATACGAAAAAGTTAGAGTCAGGCGAGCCAACCGGGGTGCCAGCAAACTCATCAGCTTAGAAAAGGCAAGGAGCAACAAACCCAAACTAAAATTTAACTCGATTAATAAGCCCAAACAATTAGGCGTGCAAGTGTTTAATGATTATGATCTGAGCGAAATATTTAAATATATCGATTGGGTGCCGTTTTTCCGCACTTGGGAACTCGCGGGAAAATTCCCTAACATCCTTACCGACGAAGTTGTCGGTGAAGCAGCAACACAGCTTTTTGCCGACGCTAAAGCAATGTTTAAAAAGGTTATTGATGGCAAGTTACTGCAAGCAAATGCCGTGATTGGCATCTTTAAAGCCAGCAGCATTAATGAAGATATTGAACTATACAGTGAGAATGGTGACACCCTAACAACACTTAATAACTTACGCCAACAACTGGACAAGAAAGGTCACACACCGAATTATTGTCTTAGTGACTTTATTGCGCCAAAAGATAGTGGTAAGCAAGACTACATGGGTGCATTTGCAGTGACTACTGGTATTAATATAAACCCATTAGTTGGGGCTTATGATGCCGACCTCGATGACTACAATTCCATTATGGTTAAAGCTGTGGCCGACCGACTTGCAGAGGCATTTACCGAACTAATGCACCATAAGGTACGCACTGAACTATGGGGCTATAGTAACGAGAGCTTTGATAACGAACAGCTGATAGAGGAAAAATACCAAGGCATTCGCCCCGCACCAGGCTACCCCTCGTGCCCGGAGCACAGTGAAAAAGAAAAACTTTGGGATTTACTTGATGTTGAGAAAAACACCAGCATGACACTCACCAGCAACTACGCCATGCTACCAACTGCATCGGTTAGTGGTTGGTACTTCTCCCATCCAGAATCACGATACTTTGGTGTCGCCAAAATCAACCAAGGACAACTTGAAGATTACGCCAATCGGAAAGAGGTTTCAGTCGAGCAAGCAGAGAGACTACTATCCCCTAATTTAGAGTAATCCCCTTGTATTGGACGAGCAAGCTAAAAAATGATTCAAGAGTTGTGTTGCATTCATAAATATTTTCCGTCTTTTTGCTTGCAATTATCGAAGTTTGGTACAAAATATAGCTTAGAATTTTAACAAAAAATAGAGTAATCATTATGAGTTGGTGGACAACAGTTTTAGGTGGTGCGGTAGGCTTTATGCTTGGTGGGCCGCTAGGTGCGATGCTTGGTGTGGCATTCGCAGGTAATTTTTCTAAACGTAAATCTAATTTCGGCGGATTTACTGGTAATTTCAATGTTGGCGATCAACAACGCGTTCAAGCAGCATTTTTTAGCAGTTTGTTTTCAGTTATGGGTTACCTTGCAAAGGTCGATGGCAAGGTCTCAAAATCTGAAATCCTCTTAGCGCAGCAAGTCATGCAGCAAATGCAATTAGCAGATGATATGCAAAAAGCTGCGAAAGAATTGTTTAACCAAGGTAAGCGCGAAGATTTCAATCTAGACGAGGTGCTTGAGCAGTTTCGCCTTGAGAGTCATAGACGCACACACTTAATACGTATGTTTCTTGAGATTCAAATCCAGGCTACTTATGCTGATGGCGTATTGGATGACAAAGAGCACGATGCCCTTAAATATATCGCACAAAAACTGCACTTTCCTATTCATGAATTAGAAAACCTGATTCAGAAATTTTCCGTGTCCAGTAATCATGCCAGCAAACTCACTGTTGACGATGCCTACGTTATATTGGGCGCAGAGAAAAGCTTAACCGATAAAGAGCTGAAACGAGTCTATCGCCGATTATTGGCTCAGCATCATCCGGATAAACTTGTTGCCAAAGGCTTACCAGAAGAGATGATGAAGATTGCTAAAGAAAAAACCCAAGAAATTATTAGCGCTTACGAGCTAATTGAGAAGCAACGTGGTATACGCTAATTAAGCGTTAATTTCAACGCTACGTAAGTCTTTTGCGAGTTTATCAAGTGCAGTGTTGACTAACTTATAAGAGCCTTCGGCGCCAAACAGTTTTGCTATTTCAACAGACTCATTGATCACCACTTTGTAAGGCACTTCGATACTGAATTTAAGTTCAAATGCGCCAAGATAGAGAATTGCGTGCTCAACAGGGCCAAGCTCTTCAATATCTCGATCGATACACGGCGCGATTAGCTCGTCAAGTAGTGTGATGTTTTTTGGAATTTCGCGAATAAGGTTCGAGAAAAAAGCTTTAGAAATTTTGCCCTCTTTTTGCGTTAAGAACTGGTGCTCAATACTAAGCAAGTCACCCTCAGAAATACGCCATTGATAAAGCGCCTGTACAACGCGCTCTCTTGAGCGCTGTTTTGGAGTTTTGTAAGATTTTTGCATAGTATGAGTTGCGATTTAGTTGGCGCTCTGTTCGTCTGCTTTGGCAAGCAGATAAAGCATTTCAATCATTGCAAGGGTCGCCTCTTCGCCTTTGTTGCCTTTGTAGCCACCAGCTCGCCCCAATGTTTGCTCCATGCTGTCGGTTGTCAAAACACCGAATGCAACGGGCGTCTCAAACTGGTAAGAAACATCAGCAACACCTCTTGCGCACTCAGAACATACATAATCAAAATGCGGTGTTTCGCCTTGGATCACGGCACCTAAAGTGACAATGCCATCATAAGCTGGGTTTTGAGCTAGACGCTTTGCCATCAAAGGAACTTCAAAAGCGCCGGGTGCGTAATAAACATCAATGTTGTCGTCTTGAATGCCGTATTTTCTTAGTGTATCTTCTGCGCCCGCCAAGAGCTTATCGCCAATATCTTTGTAGAAGTAAGCAATGATAATAGCGACTTTTGAATCCGCTAAAAAAGTGGCATTGACTTTACGATCAAATTTAAATGTTGACATAATTTCCTTATTTTTGTGTATCTACGTATTCACTAATTGTTAAACCAAAACCTTCAAGACCGTGCAACACTCTTGGACTACCAAGGATTTTCATTTGAGCGACACCCAAATCTGCGAGAATTTGCGCACCAATTCCAAACGTTCTAAGGTCGTCGGCTTGCCTGTAGTTTGGGTTATCAATACTTTCAAGAATGTCTTGATTGTTCTGCTTTCTTAGTAATAGAAACACACCTGTTTCAGCTTCTGAAATTTGCTCTAAAGCGCTGTCAATACTAAAGCCAGAACTCTTCTCTTGCAGCACATCTGTAAAGATATTTTCCATATGTACGCGTACATATGGCTCGCTCTTTCCGGTAATTTTTCCTTTAACGAGTGCTAGGTGCGTGTCGTTATTAATAGAATCCAAATAAGACACCAACTTAAAAGAACCAAAGCGTGTTTGGAATTGTCTTTGGTTGATACGCTCAATGGTTTTTTCATTCTCAACACGGTAGCGAATAAGGTCTTCAATCGTGCCCCACTTAATATCGTGTTTTTCGGCAAAAACCTCCAAGTCTGGGCGTCTTGCCATAGTACCGTCATCATTTAAAATTTCAACAATAACCGACGCCGGCTCAAAGCCAGCCAAACGAGCTAAATCACAACCTGCCTCAGTATGGCCAGCGCGGATTAAAACACCACCTTGTTCCGCCATTAATGGAAAAACGTGGCCGGGCTGAACAATATTTTCTGGTTTGGCGTCTAAGGCCACTGCATCTTGTACGGTTTTTGCTCTATCTGCAGCAGAAATACCCGTGGTTACACCTTCTGCCGCTTCAATAGAAACGGTGAAATTGGTGGAATGAATGTCACCATTGTGCGTTACCATCAATGGTAAATTGAGCTGTTTGCATCGATCACGAGTCAACGTCAAACAAATAAGACCTCGACCGTAAGTAGCCATGAAGTTAATGTGCTCTTTAGTGATTTTGTCAGCAGGTACAAGTAAGTCGCCTTCGTTCTCGCGATCCTCGTCATCCATAAGAATGATCATCTTGCCTTGTCTGTAATCTTCTAAAAGCTCTTCAGTTGTTGCTTTCATATTGTTTTGTTCTCTAATGATTCTAAGCGTTTTTTGTTGCGTTTACTAACCGCTCTAAATGTCTCGCAATAATGTCAATTTCGACGTTTACTTCTACACCAATATGCAAATCACCCAGCGTAGTAACAGTGAAAGTATGCGGCACAATATTGACGCCAAACGCATTCCCTTCAATGCTGTTGACTGTCAAACTCACGCCGTTTACACAAATTGAGCCTTTGCGAGCGATGTATTTTACCAAATCTTGTGCGACAGTAATCTCAAAGCGCGTGCTTTCGCCTTCACTGTAACGATTACTGACAACACCCACACCGTCAACATGACCACTGACCAAATGACCGTCAATGCCTTGATTTAGCCTTAACGCTTTTTCTAGATTAACCTTGTCGCCTGTTTGAAAATTAGCAAAAATAGAGCAATCCAGCGTCTCCTGAGAAACATCTGCTGAGAAGGTATTATTCGTTAATTCGACCGCAGTCAGGCAAACACCATTAACCGCAATACTGTCGCCAATTTTTGCATCATTTAAATCAATAGCATTGGACTCAAAAACGAAACAAGCGCCCTTTTCAGAGGCTATTACATTTTTGATTTTCCCAACGGCTTGAATGATTCCAGTAAACATAAAGTATAGGGCTTGTAAATTAAGGCGAATTTTACGCTAAATATAAATAAAAGAACAATTAAGACTCGTTGTCTAAAGTGGCGCAAACACTCGCACCAAACAGAATAACTGCCCAAGCGATATACACCCAAAAGAGCAGTAGCAGTAAAGTCGATAACGTGCCGTAAATAACTTCAAGATTGGAATAAACAAACAAATAACCATAAATTGAGAACTTGATTAACTCCAAAATAATGGCTGCCATAATGCCGGCTTTCAGGGCGTTAATAAAGCGTACTTCGGCTAAAGGTACCAATAAATACGTTAGGCTCAAACCCAAACAAGATAAGCCGAATGCCACGATGTATGGCGTGTATGCGTAATCAGAAACGCTCGACAACAAATCCAAAGCCAACATATAAGAACTTAGGAATAAAGAAACACCCAGTAAGATTGGCCCAACAAACAAAATGAACAGATAGGAAAGCAAGCCATTAAGCCAGCTGCGTTGAGACGCCCTGTCCCAAATTAAATTCATTCTTTGATCAATACTGAGCAGCAAGAATGCGCCGGTCACAATAAAAAATACAATGCTAGGACCGCGCAGAGATTGCGCTTGACTAATGAAAGTCGACAAGTAAGATTTTGCTTGATCGGCATCGCTTGGCAAGACGTGCTGAAACAAAAATGCCTCGAGCTGTGGCTGAAAGTCGACAAAATAATCGCTAAGCGAAAAAACACTTAAAGCCAACGCCAAGGCTGGAACAAAGGCAAACAAAGTCTTAAAGGATAAAATCGCTGCTGAATCAAAACCTTCTGAATTGACGAATCTTTTGGCAGCAGCAATTAGCATTTACTTTTGGGAAAGCAAGTAATCCTCATAATTACCAGAGTAGTAGTGCGCCCCATCCTCTTTAAGTTCAATAATGCGAGTTGACAAAGACGAAACAAATTCTCTATCGTGACTTACAAAGATAAGTGTACCCTCATAATTATCAAGTGCGAGGTTGAGTGCCTCGATTGACTCCATATCCAAGTGGTTAGTCGGCTCATCCATCAACAAAATATTGGGTTTTTGCAGCATCAACTTACCAAAAAGCATACGGCCTTTTTCGCCGCCAGAGAGCGATTTAACGCTTTTCCTAACATCCTCTTTGCCAAAAAGCATTTTGCCAAGAACACCACGCATCACCTGTACATCATCCTTTTCGCTCTTAAACTGACTCATCCAATCCAATACGGTCATGTCTTTTTCAAAATCCGCGCTGTTGTCCTGGGCGTAATAACCGATATTAGCGTTTTCACTCCACTTCACCATGCCGCTTTCTGGTGTATGCTCGCCCATAAGCGAGCGTAGTAAAGTTGTCTTACCAACACCATTTTGACCAATAATTGCTACTCTTTCACCGGTTTCAATCAACAGGTTAATCTCATTAAGTACCTTCAGGTCACCAAAATTCTTGGAGACATTTTTAACCTCAAGAACGTTTCTAAACAACGCCTTAGTTTGGTTGAAGATAATATAAGGACTGACTCTTGATGATGGTCTAATGTCGTCAAGTACAATCTTATCAAGTTGCTTTGCGCGCGAAGTCGCTTGTTTTGCCTTGGATGCGTTGGAAGAGAAGCGTGATACAAAGTGCTTAAGATCTTTGATTTTCTCTTCTTTTTTGGCATTGTCAGAGCGCATTCTCTCTTGAATGGCTGTTGCTGCGACCATGAAGTCATCGTAACTGCCAGGAAATACATTAAGTGCACCGTAATCAAGATCTGCCATGTGCGTACAAACACCATTAAGAAAGTGTCTGTCGTGAGAAACAATCACCATCGTTGCTTTACGAGCGCTTAATACGCCCTCCAACCAGCGAATAGAATTGATATCCAGGTTGTTCGTTGGCTCGTCCAATAACAAAACTTCTGGATCAGAAAACAGTGCTTGTGCCAAAAGCACACGCAATTTCCAACCTGGAGCAAGTTCACTCATCAAGCCGTAGTGTTGGTCTAGTGGAATATCGAGGCCCAGTAATAATTCACTCGCCGAAGACTCGGCCATGTAGCCGTCCATTTCTGCAAATTCCATTTCAAGTTCGGCAACTTTAATGCCGTCCTTTTCACTCATCTCAGGCAGAGCATAAATGCGCTCTCTCTCGGCTTTAATTTTCCACAATTCTTTGTGACCCATGATGACAGTATCAACCACACGGCACGCTTCAAAAGCAAACTGATCTTGTGACAAAACGCCGAGTCTCTGGCCGTCGCCAATCATTACCGAGCCAGCGCTCGCTTTTAATTCGCCGGTTAATATTTTCATCAAAGTGGATTTACCACAACCGTTAGCGCCAATCAAACCATAACGATTTCCGTTCTGAAATTTAACTGAAATATTTTCAAATAAAGGCTTTTCACCAAATTGCATGGTGACATTTGCGGTAGAAATCATGGGCTTGGGGTGTTTACAAAAGGCGACTATTATACCCTGAGAGGAATTATTACGTTAGCCTGGATACTCTGAAATTAATAGCTACGGCTTTTGCTACAGAATTTATAATAAGACGAACTTTTATGCAATCAAACTCAGTAATGAAAACCAAGCAAATGCCTGATAAGTCATTGTTATCAGTGATTTTACTATTGATTGTATTTGGCTGGATTATGTCTTTTTCCGCCTCACTCGCCTATTTCGAAAGCTACTCCTATTTCTTCAAACAAACACTTTTTATTTTGCTTGGCCTAGCGGCGGGGTTGCTGGTTCTGAGAACACCAATGTCAATTTTCCAAAAATATTCAGCGCCACTTTTTGCGCTGACACTGGTGCTGCTTGTTATTGTATTTCTCCCCAAGCCCATTGGCCACGAGGTTAACGGCTCAGCTCGCTGGATTAACTTTGTTTATTTTAAATTCCAGCCTTCAGAATTAATGAAATTATCGATGATTCTATTTATGGCTGGCTTTCTTATTCGTCAAGAAAAAGACGTGCGTAGCCCGTGGATGGGATTTGTCAAAACCTTGTTGATTATTGGTTGTGCTGACATTCTACTACTTCTCGAAACAGATTTTGGCGCCGCCCTTATTGTTTCGCTATCGGCGATGGCAATGCTTTTTGCAGCCGGATCCTATCTCAAGCAAATGAGTGTTGTTGCCACTGGCTTTGTCGGCTTGATTGCCGTTCTAATTGTTTTCAATGAAAACCGCTGGGTTCGGTTAACCTCGTTCTGGCAGGAAGATTTGTGGCTAAACACAAGCTCAAAAGTGTTCCAAACTCAACAAGCCCTAATCGGCATCGCACGTGGTGATTGGTTTGGCACAGGCTTGGGTGCAGGAGTGCAAAAATATGGCTTACTGCCCGAGCGCCACACGGATATGATTTTTGCTGTTATTGGTGAAGAGTTGGGTGTTGTGGGTATGCTTTTCGTACTTTTCTGCTTTCTCTTTATTTTAACAAAAGGCTTTAATATTGCCCAGGCCGCACTGAAAAAGGGTCGAAAATACAGCTCGTATGTGGCGTTTGGTATTTGCACTTGGTTTGCGATGCAAATCACCGTTAATATTGGTATGAATCTTGGCTTATTACCGCCCAAGGGCTTTACACTTCCCCTTCTTAGCTATGGCGGCACATCAATGATTTTTGCCATTATTTCGTTAGCCATTATTCTGCGAATCGATATGGAAAGCAAAACGCATTATTCAAAACAGAGAAAGTATGTCTGACAAAATCTTGATTATGGCGGGTGGCACTGGTGGGCATATTTTCCCCGCACTAGCAATTGCAGCCGAGCTTAAAGGTCGCGGTGCGAGTATAGCATGGCTAGGAACAAAGCAAGGAATGGAAAATACCCTTGTGCCAAAGCATGGCTATCAGTTACACCGAGTCAGCTCTTCGGGCGTTAGAGGTAAAAATTTCGTTACTTTAATTAAGGCGTTTTTCATCTTAATTCTGAGCTTCTTTCAAATACTCTTGGTCTTTATTAGAGTTCGCCCAAATCAAGTGATTGGTATGGGGGGATACGCCTCTGGCATCGGTGGCGTGGTTGCCAGAATGCTGTTTATTCCACTGGCAATTCATGAACAAAACACCATTCCCGGCACAACCAATTTAATCTTGTCAAGGCTCGCTAGAAGAACTTTTCAGGCCTTTAAAGGTTCGTTTAAACCGGAGGTTGGGGCGATTACAGTTGGAAACCCCTTGTCGTTCACCGCAAAATCAAAAACACCGCCAGAATCAGTGAAAAACTTACTGGTGTTAGGTGGCTCCTTAGGCGCTAAGAGAATAAACGAAACCGTTGCCAAGATAACAACACCCGTCAATATTTGGCATCAAACCGGCAAACAGCATTTGGATTCGACCAAAGCCCTGTATCAAAACCACTCTAGTGTCGACCTCAAAGTCGAGGCGTTTATTGAGTCAATGAGTGAGGCTTACGCGTGGGCAGACGTGGTTATTTGTCGCGCAGGCGCGATGACAGTATCCGAGCTTATTGCAACGAAAAGTATCGCTATATTAGTGCCTTTTCCTTTTGCAGTAGATGATCATCAAACATCCAACGCTAAACACTTAACAGGTGCTGGTGCTGGAATCCTTCTACAAGAAAATCGTTTAAGTAAAAAGTCGATCGATGAGATATTACAATCTCTTGATAAAGCAAAGCTTAAGGCAATGTCAGATAAGCTGGAGACGCTGCAACAGCCTAATCCAGCAAGAGCTATCGCTGATTACCTGTTGATGCCTAAACGCTGAAAAAGCGCTTGATCATCGCCCGCTGTTGGGTTGTCGGTTGTCAGTAATTGCTCACCGTAGAAAATCGAGTTAGCGCCAGCAAAGAAACACAGAGCTTGCATACCCTCACCCATTTCCAATCTACCTGCCGATAGGCGAACAACGGCCTTTGGCATTAGAATCCTAGCAACAGCAATAGTACGGACAAACTCGCTTTCACTTGGCGGCTCAACACTCTCAAAAGGCGTACCTGGAATTGGCACTAAGAGGTTAATTGGCACGCTGTCAGGGTGCGCCTCAAGATTGGATAAAGACTGGAGCATAGATGCACGATCAACCTGTGTCTCGCCCAAACCTAGAATACCACCACTACAGACATTAATGCCGGCATTGCAAACAGCATCAAGTGTGTCTAATCTGTCTTGGAATTTACGTGTTGACACAACGTTACCGTAGTGTTCTTTTGATGTGTCAATATTATGATTGTAGTAATCCAGTCCCGCCTCTTTCAGGGTGTCCGCCTGAGTTGGCGTCAACATACCAAGAGTTACACAAGTCTCCATACCCATCGCCTTAACACCTTGAATCATCGGAATGACTTTGTCGAGACTTTTGTCGGTTGGATTGCGCCAAGCAGCACCCATACAAAAACGCGTTGCACCTTTGTCTTTGGCCTCTTGTGCTTGTTGTAAAACAAGATCAATTTCCATTAATTTCTCGCGCTCAAGACCCGTATCGTACTTAGAGCTTTGTGAGCAATACGAGCAATCTTCAGGACAAGCGCCGGTTTTAATGTTTAATAAAGAGCTAACCTGTACTTGGTTAGGATCAAAAACCTCGCGATGAATACTATGCGCCATAAAAAGAAGGTCGTTAAATGGCATTTGAAAAAGTGCGTTTATTTCATCTAAGTGCCAGTCGTTTTTAATTTCTATCATGTTATTTTAATGGGAAATAATGAGTCAATAATTGGACTATTTTACCGTAGCCTGAGGTGTAAATTAATACAAAAAAGCCGCGCTTTGCGCGGCTTTTAAACAGTTTCTAACGAATTAGCAGCTGTAGTACATATCGAACTCAAGCGGCTGAGGTGTAGCTCTCATTGCTGTAACTTCTCGCATCTTTAATTCAATAAATGAATCGATAACCGCATCGGTAAAGACGTCGCCAGCTTTCAAGAAGTCACGATCTTTATCAAGCTCTTCTAGAGCAAGATGAAGCATGCCGCAAACTTTTGGAATGCCAGTAGTGTCAGCATCGTATAAATCTACATCCACAGGCTCACCTGGGTGAATTTTGTTCTTAATGCCGTCAAGGCCAGCCATTAATAATGCTGCAAACGCCAAGTAAGGGTTAGCAGTACAATCTGGGTAACGAACTTCAATACGACGACCTTTTGGATTTGACACAAAAGGAATGCGAATCGCAGCAGAGCGGTTTTTAGCCGAGTAGGCTAAAATTTCTGGCGCTTCAAAGCCAGGAACCAAGCGCTTGTAAGAGTTAGTTGAAGGATTGGTGAAGGCATTTAAAGCACGAGAGTGCTTGATGATACCACCAATGTAATGAAGTGCGGTTTCACTCAATTTACCGTAACCATCGCCATCAAATAGGTTTTTTCCGTCTTTGGCAATTGACATATGAACGTGCATACCATTACCGTTATCAACCGCAATTGGCTTAGGCATAAATGTCGCAGTTTTGCCGTAAAGGTGGGCAACGTTATGTACGCAGTATTTAAGAATTTGTGTCTCGTCAGCTTTTTTCACCAAGGTGTTGAAAAGTGCGCCGATTTCACACTGGCCAGCAGTACCCACTTCGTGGTGATGAACTTCAGTTGTAACGCCCATTTCTTCGATCGCTAAACACATCTGTGCACGTAGATCATGCAGTGAATCAACTGGCGGCACTGGGAAGTAACCGCCTTTAATGCCTGGACGGTGACCTTTGTTGCCGCCTTCAAAATCTTGACCAGAAGCCCAAGAGGCCTCTTCAGAAATAATCTCGTAGAATGATTTACCCATCATGCCCAAGCCTGTATCCCACTTAACACTGTCGAATACGAAAAATTCTGGTTCGTTACCAAAATAAGCAGTGTCACCGATACCTGTTTCAATTAAGTAAGCTTCTGCGCGTGCCGCCAAAGAACGCGGGTCTTTTTCGTAGCCTTTCATGTCAGCGGGCTCAATAATATTACAACGAATATTAAGGGTTACTTCTTCTGTAAATGGATCCAAGACTGCTGTATCAGCATCAGGCATCATAATCATGTCTGAGTCATTAATTGGCTTCCAACCAGAAATAGAAGAACCGTCAAACATTTGACCTTCTTCTAATTTCTCAGCATCAATTGAATGCGCAGGTACACTAACGTGTTGCTCTTTGCCGATTGTGTCGGTAAAACGAAAATCGATAAACTTAACGTTGTGCTCTTCAATCATTTTCATTACATCTTTTGCAGACATACATACTCCTATGGTTAATTTTGATAAAAACACTGACAGGCATTGTCAAGAAGTCTGCGCCGTTGCAAACAAGAATGAAAGTTATTTAAGAGATTATTCTTAAATTATTTCAGTCGCGAATTATACCGTATTTTTTTCAACCAGTAGTATAATCTGGTCGCCTTTTTCCTCTACATCAAGCACGTTGTGGCCATGCACTCTGCACCAAGCAGGTATGTCGTGCTTGACCCCTGGATCAGTGGCAGTAATTTCAACAGTATCACCCACTTCTAACTCGTTGATTTTTTGACTCAATCTAATCACCGGCATTGGACACATCAAACGAATTGCATCTAAACTGTATAACATTACACCCACTCCTTAGGCTTTAAATAATGAGCGTACAAGCGCTCTTCCTCACTACCCTCTTCGACTTCAAACCGATAAGACCAGCGAACTTCCGGCGGCATAGACATCAAAATAGACTCGGTTCGTCCGCCACTTTGAAGGCCAAATAAAGTGCCTCGATCATAAATCAAATTAAACTCAACGTAGCGTCCACGGCGATGCAATTGAAAGTTGCGCTCTCTTTCACCAAAAGGAGTGTCTTTGCGCCTCTCAACAATCGGAAAGTAAGCCTTGGAAAACGCATTACCAACGCTTTGCATAAAGGCAAAACCCTCATCAAAACCCCCTTCGTTGAGATCATCAAAGAATAAACCACCAACTCCTCTAGGCTCGTCTCTGTGTTTGAGGTAGAAATAATCATCACACCATTTTTTATATTTTGGATAAACATCTTCACCAAAAGCCGTGCAGGCATTTTTTGCCTCACCGTGCCAATGGATAACGTCTTCATCAAAGCCGTAGTACGGTGTTAAATCAAAGCCACCACCAAACCACCATATAGACTCTTCACCGGCTTTTTCAGCAATAAAAAAACGCACGTTAGCATGTGAGGTAGGTGCGTAAGGATTTTGCGGATGCAGCACCAAAGAAACGCCTAAGGCTTTGTAATTCCTACCCTCTAACTCGGGTCGAAGCGCAGTCGCCGAGCCTGGCATCTTAGAACCCTCAACATAGGAAAAATTAACCCCTGCTCGCTCAAAAACCCCACCATCGCTTAAGACGGTTGTCTTGCCGTATCCCGCACCGTTTTCTTTTTTCCAATCATCTACGGCAAAATTCTCGACACCGTCTAGGCATTCCACTTCACTGCAAATACTTTTTTGTAATTCCAATAAGTAGCTTTTGATTTGCTCAATCATCGAATGCGCTCTCCTGTTAGCAAGTTAATAATTATTGAAGCTTGATTATTATACTGAATAGGTGCTAACGCAAACGGAAGACCCTTGTTGAAATGAGCTTGTAATTGCAGCAGGCTGGTGGCCGTCTTTTGCCCTTGCACATTAGCACTGCTCGATACCAAGGCAGAGCCAGTATTCTCACAAAAATACTGCACCAATGGATTGTCGGTGATGCGCACGGCAATCAGCGGCCCACCGCCAGTAAGTAGGGTTGATGTATTTGAATCCGCCGGCACTAAAAAAGTTGTGGGCTGTTTTTTTGCCATTTGCACGCCATCAACAAGGTCAGAGGTGAAAGTCGAGTCGACATAAGGCTCTACATAGCCAATATCAGACGCCAGCAAAATGAGACCTTTTGAGCTGTCTCTGCGCTTTAGTTGAATCAACTGACTCACAGCCAAAGGGTTGTTTGCCAAACAAGCAAGACCGTAAATCGTGTCTGTCGGATGCGCAATCACACCACTGCACAAATATCGCAAGGC
>LWDU01039965.1_pt1 | contig 68286 bp, 65 predicted proteins | sample 727161 | NCBI WGS metagenome assembly LWDU01 (sample SAMN04566230, study PRJNA314399) | hydrothermal vent metagenome | isolation source: deep sea hydrothermal plume seawater | place: Mexico: Gulf of California, Guaymas Basin | collected 2004-07-11 | reverse complement strand
ACTGCTGACGGGAGCCCGTGGCGTTGTTTGTGCCAAGGCTGGTGGAATTCGTGACACCGGAGGTCGAGATCGCAAATTCGAACTTGAAGCCGGCTTCCTCGCCTCCGTACTCTGTGCCGAACTTCAGCATCTGCACGTTAATGCTGTAGTTAGAACTCTGGGAGGCGTTATAAAGGGTATTGGTGTAACTGCCGTCAGAGTTTCGTCCGCCGTCGTTGTAGGAATTTTTGAGACTGAAGTTTCCGGTCAGTAACCCGATGTTCAGGTTGAACTTGGCCTCGGTCGCCTCCTTCCAATACCAGTTCCCACCGATCAAAAATCCGGGGCCGGCGTCCTGCGCGACATCCCCGATCTTGACGCTGCTCGAATCCTCGAGGGTGAAATAGCTGCGTCCGGGACTGATTCCTAAAACGGTTTCCACTGTGAAGAACGGGGTGAATATCCACTCCAGACCAACGGCGGTGCTTTGGATGGATGTCGAATTTGAAACAGAAATCTCTGTTCCGGAACTGTTCGTTGTCTGATAGGAGTAGTTGACCGTGGTGATGAAGCGCTGGAAGGAACCACGCCATTTTTTCTTCTTCCGACCTTGCGCTTCGGCCAGTGTGGCGAAGGCGACCAGTAAAACGAGCAGCAGCGGGAGAATTCTTTTCATGCGAATCATTTGGAAACGGGAACGTGCTTGCCCTCGCGGAAATGCACACTCCACGCCACTCCAAAAGTTCCCCGCTCAGACCGCCCGCAGCAATGCCAAGGGTTTTTGCCGCAGCGTTCCGGAGGCCGCCAGCAGGGCGACCCCCATGCTCAGCAGCGAAACGCCGATGACGCTGGCGACGCTCACCTCCCACGCAAGCATCCAAAGCCGCCCGAAGAACTGCCACGCCAGCGCGTAGGACATCGCCAAACTCAGCAGCAGCCCAAAGAGCGCCGCGAAAAACCCAAGCAATCCGAACTCCAGCAGGACGAGCGTGCGCACGTCCTGAAACCGCGCACCCAACACCTTGAGCAGGTTCAGTTCCCATTGGCGCGTCTGCACCTCATGCCGCGCAATCGAATAAACCACCACCAGCCCGACAAGAATGGAAAGCCACGCCATCATCCGAATCGCCAAACTCATCTGGTCGCTGATCTGGAGGATGCGGGTGACGATCCGAGTGACATCAATCACCGAGACGTTTGGAAACTCCTGCACCACTATGTTCTGGATCGTGAGCCGCTGCTGGTCGTCCAACCTGCTGATGGAACCCAAGAAGCTCGCCGGGGCTTCCTCCAGCACTCCGGGTTGGAAGAGGATGAAGAAGTTGGGCTGAAAGCTGTTCCACTTCACCTGACGAAAGTTGACCACGCGCCCTTCCACCGGAACGCCCAGCACATCAAATATGAGGAGATCCCCCAGCCGCAACCCCAGCCGTGAGGCAAAGCGTTCTTCTAGCGAAAGCTCTGGAGGTTCTGAAGAAAGCGGATCGTAGGACGCGGCCAGCGGACGCCCGGAAACGATGCGCTCTGAATTGGAAAGCGCGGTGCGGTACGAGAGGTTGATTCCACGAGACCGGAATCTGCGGTCGCCTTCCTGCTCGCGGGTCAGCACCTGCCCGTCCAATTCGGTGCGGAACGGAGTGCCGTTGACCGCCTCCAGCCGCGCCCGCACAAGTGGAGAAAGGTGGTCGAGTGCCGTGCCGTGCTGTGCGAGCATCCCTTGCACGGGGTCCACTTGTTCGGGTTGGATGTCGAACAGGAAGAGGCTGGGCACTTTCACTCCTTCTGGACGAGCGACCTCCTCCTGCAAACCGTTGTGAATTTGCGGCACTAGGTTGATGAGCAGTGTGCCCACTGCAATCGCCAGAAAACAGGAGATTGACCCCAGACGATTCCGAGAGAGGTTGCGGAACGCCAACCGCCCCATCGTGCCAAAGCTTGGCCCGGCAAGCTGGAGCAGCGACAGCAGCCCCCACCCCAACAGTCCCAGCACGAGGATGCTGCCGAAAAGCATGCCGATGAACGCACTGCCGACAATCCACGATTGTGCCTGCCACACCGCCAATCCCCAATACACGAAAATCAGCGGGAGATACGCCCCCACGTCCCGGAAACGCCAGCGTCCACCCACACTCCGGAGCCCAAGGTGTTCGTGGAACAGCGAAAGTGGCTGCACCAATTGGAGCCGCGTCAACACAGGCAGACAGAACGCGATGCTCCCCAGCGATCCCATCACGAACGCCAGCCCAAGGTTCCGGAGGTTGAACGAGGTCTCGAATCCGGGCGGGAGAAATTCCGCAAGCAACCACGGCAGCGCAGGCAAAATCAGCACTGCCCCGACAATCGCCACCAGCGCCGCAGCCGTGCCGAGCAGGCCAAGCTGCCACAGCACCACCTGTACGGTTTCGGAACGCTGCGCCCCCAAGCTCATCAGAATCGCCATCTCCCGGAAGCGCTGCCGCAGGTAGCTCCGGAAAAGATAGGCCGCACCAATGCTGGCGAGGAAGAGTGCGATCAACGCGATCAGCCCAAGGTAGTCGTTGAGGTAGCCCAACACGCGCCCTAGATTTTCGCTCGCGCCGTCGTGCGTCTGCACCCGAATCCTTGATGTTTCCCCGGAAAGGTTCCGGATTTCCTGCTGAAGTTGCTGCGAGAGGTGCTCCAAATCTGTGTCTTCCGGAAGCCAGTAGAGTCGCTGAAACCTGATACGGCTCTTGGTCGTGAGCAGTCCCGTGCTTGCTACTTGTGAGAGTCCAATGTACACCCGTGGCGCGATCCCAAAGGAGTTGAACGCGCTGCTCGCGTCCTCCGTGATCGCAGCGGCAATCTCGAACTCATGGTCTCCAATCTGGAGTTGCTCTCCCACTTCCAAGCCCAGCGCATTCAGCAGTTCCGGATACGCCCAGAGCTTTCCGCCTTCGAGCAATTCCCGCCGCACCCAATCGGCATCGGCGACTCCCTTGTGGGCAAGCCGCAGTCCGCCGTAGAACGGAAAGCCCTCGTCCACGGCAATGAGCTGCACGAGCCGGGAACGGTCAGCCCCGGCGACCATTGTGAAGAAAGCGACGCGCCGAGTTTCACGGTGGTCTTCCGGGAGCAAGGTTCGCAGCCGGTCGAGGACTTCAGACTCAAACGGCGTGTTCGAGGAGAGCGAGAGGTCGGCGGTCAGAATCGCCTTGGAGTTGCGGGCGAGGTGGCGGTCCAGCGAAACCTGAAAGGAGTCGAGCGCGATGAATCCCGCCAGTCCAAGGGCAAGGTTGACGACAAAAAAGACGCTGAAACGCAGGTTGTTGCGCAGTTCCCGGACGGCCAGCTTGGGCCAGAGCGTCCAGCGCGGCGGCAACGATCCGGACTGCTGGGGTCGCGGCAGGGGGGCGTTCAATGCAGTGCCCCAGCCTGAAGGGTGTGCTGTCGGGTGCAGCGCCGGGCCAACTCCTGATTGTGTGTGACCAGCACCAGCGTCATGCCCTGCTCGGAAACCAAATCGAACAGCAAGTCCGAAACCTGCTCGCCCGTCTGCTGATCGAGATTGCCCGTCGGTTCGTCCGCCAAGAGCAGGGCGGGTTCGATCACCAGCGCCCGCGAAATCGCCACGCGCTGGCATTCCCCGCCACTGAGTTGGTGGGGGAAGTGAGTCTCGCGGTGCGACAGCCCCACCTGCTCCAGTGCGGTCTTGGCTCGGGATTGCGCATTGCGGGACCGCGCCATTTCCAGCGGCAAGGCCACGTTTTCCAGCGCGGTCAGGTGCGCCATCAGGTGAAACTGCTGGAAGACGATGCCGATATTCTTGGCCCGGAAGCGGGTGAGGGCTTCCTCAGACAACTCCGGAAAGTTCTCGCCGCGCAAGCGTAGGGTGCCCTCAGTGGGACGGTCAAGTCCCGCCATCAACGAAAGCAGGGTGGATTTCCCGCTTCCGGACTGGCCGACGATGGCAGCGGTCTCGCCGTCACCGACCGCAAGGTTGAGCTTCGAGAGGACGTGGACGGGTTCCTTGGAACCGGGGTGCGGGAAGGATTTGGACAGTTGCTCGATCTGTAGAATCACCGTGTGGCTTGGAAGAAGTGTTGAAACTTCCAGTATACGGCACTTAGCGTATGGAATCCACTACGAGGACGCGGAAACCGCCGAGTTTATTGTATCAGGATGTTGTTTAAAGAAACGCTCCTTCCCTCGCCACAGATCACCGGATTCAAAAAACATCCGTGAGGATTTGCGCAAATCCGCAGCCAAAACTCAGAACCGGGAGTCATCGTGCTTGACTGTAGCACCTTGTCGGTGATAACCGTTGCTTCTTGATTTTCCCTACACACAACGCTATTTTTAAGGTGGAGGTGCTTATGAATATCCTGTTTCCAGTCAAACGGTTGAGCCGAAAAAACTTGCGGATTTCCTGACATTTTGAGATAAACCGCACACCATCCAGCACCGAGAATGAACCCCCATTCCGGGATCCCCTTTGTTGAATTGGAGGAGGTGTGTGCAGATCATGTTTGGTTTTGGGAACAACCGTGTTGGTCGTGATGAGTACGGGATGTGCGGATTCCGAGAAGGAGGAGTTCGAGGAAACGAGCACGACATCATCCGCATTCACGGTGAGTTCCGTTTATCCTGCCGACAATGCCACAGGCGTTTCCGTTTCCGATAACATCACCGTCACGTTCAGTGGCTCCCTGAGTTCTTCTGGAGTTGACAACCAAACCCTGCAATTGTTCGATAACGGCACTGCCCTCAGCGGCAACCTCACGGTGAGCGGCACGCAACTCATTCTTGACCCAACGCCCACCCTCAGCTACAGCACCCAGCACAGCATCCAGCTTTCCGGACAAACCCAAAACTCGGCAGGCACGAGTCTCGGCGACAACCAGACGTGGAGCTTCACCACGGGAACTGAACCGGACACCACCGCCCCAACCTCCCAGAGTTATTCCCCGTCCGACAACGCCACGAACATTTCCACCAGCGACAACATCACCGTCACCTTCAGCGAGGCGATTGCCAGCAGTTCGGTGAGCAGCACGTCCTTCAAGGTGGTGGACAACGCCTCGGTGACGGTTTCCGGAAGCTACGCTGTCGATAACGCCACCGTCACTTTCACGCCTTCTTCCGCACTGACGCCCTACCTCAAGTACACCGTCACGCTGACTTCCGGAATCACAGACGCCTCCGGGAATGCGCTTCAGAGTCCGCCAAGCTGGTCCTTCACGACCAAGAACGGAGTCGTCCAAGCCGCTGATTCGGAAGGCATGATCCTCTTGAGCGGGGGTGAATTCCAGATGGGGGCGGTCAACGAAAGTGAGTCGGATGCGGACACGAGCAGTAACGAATTCCCGGTGCATACGGTCACGCTCTCGAACCGCTTCTACATCCTCGAACACGAGGTGACGGTGGACAACTACACCGCCTGCGTCAATGCCGGAAGCTGCACGACCACGGGCGTGACCTACAACTCGAAGTGCAACTACGGCAGTTCCGGAAAAGGCAGCTATCCCATGAACTGCGCAACCTACACGCAGGCCACGGATTACACGACGTGGAAAACCTCGACCGGCTCCAAGACCTTCCGACTCTGCACCGAAGCCGAATGGGAGTTCGCCACCCGTGGCGGAACCACGACGAAGTGGTGGTGCGGCGATGACGATTGCACCCTCACCGGGGTCGCGTGGTACGACTCAAACAGCCGCTCCGGAACCAACGCTGTCAAGCAGAAGACGGCGAACGCTTGGGGACTCTACGACGTGCATGGCAACGCCTGGGAGCGAGTCACGGATTATTACAGCGGCAGCTACTACAGCACCGTCTCTTCCGGGGTCACGAATCCCACGGGTCCCAGCACCGGAAACTCGCGGGTGCTGCGGGGTGGGGGCAATTCCAGCGAGAAGAAAAGCCTGCGCTCCGCCAAGCGTTGGTACAAGAGTCCGTCTTCGGTGTCGCACTCCGTCGGTTTCCGGATTTGCGCCGAGTCCTGAGATTAACCGTTGACTTCGCTGCCGAGTTTGCAGAGAATGCAGGCTCTTAACGACTTGAACCGATTCGGAGACACTTATGAACGACCTCCCGACCCATGACGTTGATCCGCAAGAAACCCAGGAGTGGATCGAGGCCATTGAAGCGGTGATTGAGCGCGACGGCCTGGAGCGGGCGCACTACCTGCTGAGGAACCTTGCCGAGCGCGCTGTCACCTCCGGAGTCGAATCACCCTACCTTGCGACCACCCCGTACATCAACACCATCCCGCCTGAGCTTCAGGTGCGCTCTCCGGGCAACCACGAGATCGAAGCCAAACTGAGAGCGCTGATCCGCTGGAATGCGACGAACATGGTCGTCAAGGCCAACAAAACCTCATCTGAACTTGGTGGCCACATTGCCAGCTTCGCCTCTGCCGCAACGCTCTACGACGTGGGCTTCAATCATTTCTGGAACGCTCCGCACGAAGGACACGGTGGTGATCTTGTGTATATTCAGGGGCATTCGGCTCCGGGCATCTACGCCCGTGCCTTTCTGGAAGGCCGGATGAGCGAGGCACGCTTGGTCAATTTTCGCCAAGAGACCGGAGGCGAGGGCATCTCCTCCTACCCCCACCCTTGGCTAATGCCGGACTTCTGGCAGTTCCCCACGGTCTCGATGGGGCTGGGTCCGATCATGGCGATTTATCAGGCGCGCTTCCTCAAGTACCTCCACAATCGGGGACTCGCCGATACCACCAACCGCAAGGTCTGGGCCTTCCTTGGCGATGGCGAAACGGACGAGCCGGAATCGCTTGGAGCGATTGGACTTGCCGTGCGTGAGAAGCTCGACAATCTCGTCTTTGTCATCAACTGCAACCTCCAGCGGCTCGATGGTCCAGTGCGCGGCAACGGCAAGATCATCCAAGAACTGGAAGGCGAATTCCGGGGTGCGGGCTGGAACGTCATCAAGGTCATCTGGGGTTCCTACTGGGATCCGTTGCTGGCCCAGGATAACCACGGACTGCTGCGTCAACGCATGGAAGAAGCCGTGGACGGAGAGTATCAGGCGTTCAAGGCCAAGGATGGCGCGTATGTGCGAGCACACTTCTTCGGGAAGTATCCGGAACTGCTGGAAATGGTTTCGACCATGACCGACGAGGACATCTGGCGGCTCAATCGGGGCGGACACGATCCGCACAAGATCTACGCCGCTTACCACGCCGCCGTCAACCACGCCGGGCAGCCAACCGTGATCCTCGCTAAGACCGTGAAGGGCTACGGCATGGGCCACGCAGGCGAGGGTCAGAACATCACCCACCAGCAGAAGAAGATCAATCCGGAAGACCTCAAAATCTTCCGTAATCGCTTCAAGGTGCCGCTCAGCGATGAGCAAGTCGAACGCATGGAGTTCTACCACCCCGGAGAGGATTCTGAGGAAATCCAGTACCTCAAGGAGCGTCGCGCAGCCTTGGGGGGGGCACTCCCGCAGCGTCGCATTCAGGCCGAACCGATTTTGGCCCCGCCGCTTGGAACCTTTGAGCGTCTGCTCAAGGACACGGGCGACCGCGAGCTGTCCACGACTCAGGCGCTCGTGCAGGCGATGATCGTGCTCACCCGCGACAAGGTCATCGGCCCACGGCTGGTTCCCATCGTTCCGGACGAGGCTCGCACCTTCGGGATGGAGGGCATGTTCCGGCAAATCGGCATCTACGCCCACGAGGGCCAGAAGTACGAGCCGATGGACCGTGACCAACTCATGTACTACCGCGAGGACAAGCAGGGGCAGATCTTGGAGGAAGGCATCAACGAGGCTGGTTCGATGGCCTCATGGATTGCGGCGGCGACCTCGTACAGCCACTCGAACTTGCAGATGATCCCGATTTTTATCTTCTACTCAATGTTCGGTTTCCAGCGCGTGGGCGACCTCATTTGGGCTGCTGGCGACATTCAGGCTCGCGGCTTCCTGATCGGTGGCACCGCCGGGCGCACCACGCTCAACGGTGAGGGGCTTCAGCACGAGGACGGCCACAGCCAAATTCAGGCGGGAACGGTGCCCAACTGCATCTCCTACGATCCCACCTTCTCCTATGAGGTGATGGTTATTTTTCGGGAAGGGTTACGGCGCATGTTCGAGGAGCAGGAGAACGTGTTCTACTACCTCACCACGATGAACGAGAATTACCCCCATCCTGCGCTTCCGAAAGGCGAGGAGGAGAACATCATCAAGGGCATGTATTGCTTCCGCAAAGGCAAACGCGGCAAGAAACGGGTGCAGTTGCTCGGTTCCGGAACCATCTTCCGCGAGGTGATTGCCGCTGCTGATTTGCTGGCCGAGGACTTTGGTGTGCAGGCGGATCTTTGGAGCGCTCCGAGCTTTAACGAACTCAAGCGCAATGGCGACGACGTTGTCCGCTGGAACCGACTCCATCCGGACAAGCAACCCCGGCAGTCGCATGTCGAGCAGTGCCTTGCCGGAACAGCAGGCCCAGTGGTTGCCGCCACGGATTATGTGAAGCTCTACGCTGATCAAATCCGGGCCTTTGTGCCACGCCGCTATGTTGTCTTGGGAACCGACGGTTTCGGGCGCAGCGACACACGCAAAGCCCTGCGCCGACATTTTGAGGTGGACCGCCACCATGTGGTCGTGGCGACCTTGAAGGCACTCACTGAAGAAGGCACAATTCCGGCGAAAACCGTCAAGGAAGCCATCAAGAAATATGGGCTTGACCCGGAAAAACCCAATCCGCTGTATGCGTAGAAAGATGTTACTATGTCCACTGTGACGGATGTGTTGGTCCCTGACATTGGGGACTTCAAAGAGGTTGAGGTCATTGACATCCTCATCAAGCCCGGAGATGCAGTCCAGCCGGAAGACCCGCTGGTGACACTGGAAAGCGATAAGGCGTCAATGGACATTCCGGCCACAGACGCAGGCATCGTGCAAGAAGTCATGATCAAGGTGGGGGACAAGATTGCCGAAGGTAGCGTCATCCTCCGACTACTACCCTCCGACGATTTGAAAACGGCAGTTGCTGCTCCCGTTCCAGAAGCGGCCCCGCCTGCTGAATCAAGCTCGCCGTCCAGTCTGAAATCAGCTCAAAAAAACGTTCAGAAAACCACGTCCACCCCTGAACCCGCCGACCTTAGCCTCTCTCCTCCCGTTCCTGCGGCGGACCTTCCGGAGGATGCAGTCATGCAGTCCCCGTTGCGACCTCCACCCGTGGCCACCGTGGTTGATCAAAAAGCCTTTGTCAGTGCCCACGCGAGTCCCGCCGTGCGGCGGTTTGCACGCGAGTTGGGAGTAGATCTCAGCAAAGTGCAGGGTTCCGGACGCAAGGATCGCGTCACCAAGGAAGACGTGCAGGGCTTCGTCAAGCAGGCGCTCAGTACAGGAATGCCTGCCGCCGCCGAAACTACTGCTGGCGGCATCGGTATCCCAGCAATTCCGGAGGTGGATTTCAGCAAGTTCGGGCCGATTGAGGTGCAGCCGCTTTCGCGCATCAAGAAACTCACGGGGAAGCACCTGCACCGGGCTTGGCTCAACGTGCCGATGGTCACGCATCACGATGAGGCGGACATCACCGAACTGGAGGAGTTCCGGAAATCACTCAAGGAGGAAGCCACCAAGCAGGGATTGCGCGTCACGCCGCTTGCATTTTTACTGAAAGCTTTAGCTGCGGTTTTGCGGATGCACCCACATGTCAACGCCTCGCTCGCTCCGGATGGCGAAAGCCTAGTGCTGAAGCAGTACTGCCACATCGGGGTCGCGGTGGACACGCCGAACGGACTGGTGGTTCCGGTGATTCAGAACGTGGACCAGAAGGGCATCTTCGAACTCGCTGCCGAACTTGGCGAGGTCAGTGTCCGTGCCCGTGACGGCAAGCTCAAAATGCGGGATTTGCAGGGCGGCTGCTTCAGCATCTCTAGTTTGGGGGGTATCGGCGGAACCTCCTTCACGCCACTCGTGAACGCCCCGGAAGTCGCCATTCTCGGAGTCACCAAATCCCGCATGGCTCCGGTCTGGAACGGGACAGAGTTTGTGCCTCGACTCCTATTGCCGCTCGATCTCACTTACGACCACCGCGTGATTGACGGGGCGCAGGCCGCCCGCTTCATGGTGGACCTCTGTGCAGTGATCCGTGACTTGCGGCGGTTGTTGCTTTGATTTAGCAAGGTGAGGTGATCGATTGGAAACTGCGAAATTGGAAAAGGATATGAATTCCGTGCAATATGTTTTGGATCGCAAAGGCCGCAGGAAATCGGTGTTGTTGCCCTTGCGGGAGTATGAGGATTTACTCGAAGATCTTCATGACTTGCAGTGATTGCCGAGCGCCGGGATGAAACTCCTAGGTCATTAGCAGAGGTGCGGCAAAACCTGACCCGCGATCATGTCTTATGAACTCCGCATTCTTCCCTCTGCAGAGAAAGACTTGCGCAAGTTACCTCGAAGCACGGTGTCCGCAATTTTGGAACAAAATCGAATCTTTGAGCCAAGCACCATTCCCTTCCGGTGTTCGTAAGCTGGAGGGAGCAGATCGACTTTGGCGTCTGCGAGTCCGGGATTATCGAATCACCTACGAAGTTGATTCGGGTATGAAAGAAATCACTATCCGCTATGTGCGTCACCGACGTGAGGCGTACCGACAACTTTGAACAAACATGGCACTGATTGAGATAAAAGTCCCGGACATCGGGGACTTCAAAGAAGTGGAAATCGTCGAGGTTTTGGTCCAACCCGGAGATGCGGTGGCACAAGAAGCCTCGTTGGCCACACTGGAAAGCGACAAGGCGTCGATGGAGGTGCCGTCCTCGGATTCCGGAGTCGTCAAGGAACTCCGAGTGCAAGTGGGAGAAAAAGTTTCGGAGGGCAGTGTTCTGCTGCTGTTGGAAACCGAAGTCGCCGCTGCGTCTCCGGAAATTTTCCAACCGAAAATCGTTGCTGAACCTTCCCCAACGGCCCCGCCGATAAGTCCAGCAACTCCAGAAGCCGGGGTTTTTGCGGGAGAGGCGGACCTTTCCTGCGAAGTGCTGGTGTTGGGGTCAGGTCCAGGCGGTTACACGGCGGCATTTCGGGCGGCGGACTTGGGCAAGCAGGTGGTGCTAGTCGAGCGTTACGAGAGCATCGGCGGGGTCTGCCTGAATGTCGGCTGCATCCCCTCCAAGGCACTGCTACACGCTGCGAAGGTCATTGACGAGACTAAGGCGATGCGTGAACATGGCATTGAATTTGGACCACCGCAGTTCGATCTCGACAAACTCCGGGGTTGGAAAGATCGCGTGGTCAAGCAACTCACGGGTGGCCTCAAGCAACTCTCGAAGCAGCGCAAGGTCAAGCTCGTCACCGGAGTTGGAACCTTCCTCGACCCGCACCACCTGCAAGCGAGAGCGGCGGACGGTTCCGCCACCACGATCCACTTTGAACATGCCGTCATCGCCGCTGGTTCACAGTCGGTGAACTTGCCGTTTCTGCCAAACGATCCGCGCATCATCGACTCCACCGGAGCCTTGGAGTTGCGGGGCATTCCTGAGCATCTGCTCGTCATCGGGGGGGGCATCATCGGGCTGGAAATGGCAACCGTGTTCCACGCGCTCGGCGCGAAGATCACAGTTGTTGAAATGCTCGATTCGCTGATGGCCGGAGCCGACAAGGACATCGTGCGGCCCTTCCAGAAAACCATCGGTAAACTCTACGAGAACATCTGGCTGGAAACGCGGGTAACGGCAGTGGCCGCGCAGAAAAAGGGATTGAAAGTCACGTTCGAGGGTAAGCACGCTCCGGAACAGCCGCTGGTCTTCGACCGCATTCTCTCTGCGGTTGGACGCTCTCCAAACGGCAAGAAGATCGCTGCGAATCAAGCCGGAGTTGTGGTGGACGAACGCGGTTTCATTGCGGTGGATTCGCAAATGCGCACCAATGTTCCGCACATCTTCGCCATCGGCGACATCGTGGGACAACCGATGCTCGCGCACAAGGCCACACACGAGGGCAAAGTCGCCGCCGAAGTCATTTCCGGAATGAAGAGCCACTTTGATGCCCGCGTCATTCCGTCTGTCGCCTACACTGATCCGGAGGTCGCATGGGTCGGAGTCACCGAAACTGAGGCAAAAGCGCAAGGGATCAAGATCGGTATCGGGCGTTTCCCGTGGGCCGCAAGCGGACGTAGTCTCTCGCTGGGGCGTAGCGAAGGGCTGACCAAGGTGATCTTTGACGAGAGGACGGAGCGCGTGATCGGCGCAGGGATCGTTGGTCCCAATGCTGGAGACTTGATCGCGGAAGTCGCGCTTGCCATCGAGATGGGCTGTGAAGCCTCCGACCTTGGCGCCACCATCCATCCGCACCCGACGCTTTCCGAAACCATTGCCTTCGCTGCCGAAACCTTCGAGGGCACCATCACCGACCTCTACCTGCCTAAACGCAAGCAAGCAGCAAGCTGATGAGTTCGATGTTCCAACCATGCTGGACGCGAATTCGAGCAAAGTGGTGACACTAGCGCAGTGATTGCCACTGCTTGCTCTGGAGAGAAGCCCACACCAGTGAGGTTTTCCGTGGTGATTTGGAGGGAAGTGTGGTAATCCTACAAATAAGCATCAGGATGCCCCAAATTTGCATTCCTCCACCAAGTTGATTGTAGGAGTCAGAAAAAACCATGACCACTTGGATAATGTTGACCGTTGGATCAGCGGTGTTGCTTGTTGTGTGGCGGCTTCGTCGTCCGGAGGATGAGAAACTTGAGCCACCCTCAAACATGACGATGTTCTTCCATCCCGTCAAGGGCGAAGGCGATCTTTTTCTGGGAGGAATGCTAATCATCTACTTCTTCTCGCGCTTAGCCCTCTTCATGTTCCAAGACATCCGCTCAGTCTTCTTCAACTAAGCGGCTGCGTCTTCACGACTCCGGTACCACTTCCATTCCCACTTCCAGCCGACCTTCTGAAGCGGGAATCCAGTTCTGTCCAAACAGCACCTTGCCCTGCTGCTTTCGGTAGGCGGCCAATGTTTTCAACGGCTCCGGACCCGCGAGAGTTCCGGAAGCGGGATCGACTGTGGTGAGGACACAACGCCCGCAAGGTTCGCCTCCGTAAAAACTCAAAGCGTCGATGCGCACTTTACGCCAAGCATCTTCAGCATACGGCTGAGTTTCGGCAAGCACCAGATTCGGTCGGAAACGCAACATCGGCACGGGTTCCGGAAGCCGCGAGTTGAGATCATCGAGCGATGCCTCCGAAATCGCCAGCAGGGGGAAACCATCCGCAAAGGAAACAGGGTGCCGCTGCGGAGAGCGCTCCGAGTCAACCTCCCGGAAGGTGGATTCCGGCATCCACACCAAGCGGCTCTCCTCACCCACCGCACGGCTAATCCACTGATCCGCTTCGTCTGAAACCTGCCACGCCTCCACCGTGTCTCGCCACACCCGTACTTGCTCCGGCTTGCCAGAATCGGGCACCAGCGGCAGTTCCAACTCCGACTGTTCCGGAGTCGAAAGCACGAGCCGATTCCCATCAAGGCACGGCTGCACAAGGGCTAGGTGTGGGAATTTTCGCTGGGTGCAGAACTCACTGTGGGCGTCCACGATCAGCCAACGGCGGTCGTGTTCAAGGCCACGAAGCGTCACCCGCGCTTGCGTCAGGGCAAGGGCAGCACAAGACTTGATGGGGTAAATCGTCAGGGCAGAGAGTCGAGGTTGAGGCATGTGATTAGGACTGGTTTAGGAGTTGAATCTACGCACAACTGTACCGCCAATTGTGTGCCGGATCAAGTGGACAACTTTGGCAGCCTTGGAGGATGATCTTGAGAGACCCCTGTATTCTCAAGGGGTGGCGTGAGATTTTTCGGAATTTATCGGAGGATGCCACCGAGTACGGTGGCGGGGTCGACGGGACTCGAACCCGCGGCCTTTGGCGTGACAGGCCAACGTTCTAACCAACTGAACTACGACCCCGCAAGGGGATGGTGGGCGATACAAGGCTCGAACTTGTGACCTACGGCTTGTAAGGCCGCCGCTCTCCCAGCTGAGCTAATCGCCCAGAATCATTCAGGATAGCGATTCCTGCCCAGAGCGCAAGTCATTTTTCTCGCGGCGATGTTCTTGCCAGGACGCAACCGCCAGAGCAACCACCCCGAAACTGATGAAGCAATCGGCAAGATTGTTCACGAAGAAGCTGATTTCACCCCAGCGAAAGTGGAGAAAATCAGTCACTTGCCCGTAAATCGCACGATCCAGCAGGTTGCCGATGGCTCCGGGGATGACGAGCGCCAATCCCAGCTGCGCCCAAGCTTCCTCAGCAGCGAGCTTGAAGTAGAGGTAGTAGAGCATCCCCAACGAAGCCAGCGCGGAAACCCCAACCAGCAAGGGCACCCGGACACTCTCAGAGAGATCCGCAAGCAAACTGAAACTCACTCCACGGTTCTCAACGTGTGTGAGGTCAAGCAGCGAGGGGATCATCGTGGAGAGTTCGTGGAGGGGGACATAGGCACGGACCCAGACTTTTGAGAGGACATCCAAACTCAAAAGCCCGACGATGAGGACCGTGAGGGTGGCTTTGGAGAAATCCGGACGGCTCACTGCGAGGTCAGCCATCCGGACTGCAAATCGGCGAGGGCGACATTCTGCTGGCTGCGCTCGGCCATGTTGCGGACCACCACCTTCCCCTGTTCCAACTCCTGCGGAAAGAGCAGCACGGCTTGCTTCACGCCCGCATCATCGGCCTGCTGCAAGGCTTTCTTCATTTTTCGCATCGAGAAATTGCAATCCACGCGCAGCCCGGATTTCCGCAGTGAGGAAGCGACTTGCAGCGCAGTTCCAGCTTGGTCTGGTTCAAAGGGAATGACCATCACGTCCAGCCGTTGGTTGAGTTGGGGCTGCTTGCCCTTTGCCTCCAGAACGTCGAGAACCACCACGTCTCCAAAGCCGAAGCCGACCGCCGGAATGGTTTCCCCGCCGTAGGTGGAGAGCAGCGAGTCGTAGCGCCCGCCCCCGCAGATCGCACGCTGAGACTTGTCCGGGCTGTTCATCTCAAACACCGGGCCGGTGTAGTAGGACAATCCGCGCACGATGGAGACATCAAACCGGAGAAAATCTCCGTACCCCGAAGCCTCCAGCAAGCCAAACAGGGTCTCCAAACCCGCGAAGGGTTCCGGATTGTCGAGCTTGGATTTGAGCGTTTCGAGGTCCGGACACTCCAGCAGTTCCTGCAACTGTGGAATTGCCGCAGCGGCGACCCCCTGTTCGCGTAGCAGTTCGGCCAGTGCCTCCGGAGAAATCTTGTCCCGCTTGTCAAGGATCACCAGCACCTCGGCATGGTGCGGCTCCGGAATTCCGACCTGCTCCAGCATCGCGTTGAGAATGCGGCGGTCGTTGATGAAGATGGTGATATCCTCGGCGCCGAGTCCCATCTTCTGCATGACATTGATGAGCAGCATCAGGATTTCTGCTTCGGCAATTTCTTCGGGCTGTCCGATGATGTCCGCATTCCACTGGAAATGCTCGCGCCGCCGACCCTTCGTCATACGTTCGTAGCGGAAGCACTGCGGAATTGAAAACCACTTGACGGGGAAGGTGAGGGCGCGGTGGTGTTGCAGGATCATGCGCGCCAGCGATGGAGTCATTTCCGGACGCAGGCTCAACTTGCGGCCGCTCTTGTCTTGAAAGTTGTAGAGTTGCTGCGTGATCTCGTCCCCGGCCTTGCGGACGTACAAGTCCTCATGCTCCAGCACACAGGCGTCATATTCCTCAAAGCCTGCCCCTTCAGAAACCTCCCGCCAGATGCTGAAGAGCCAATTGCGCACACGCATCTGTTCCGGGTAGAAATCCCGGGTTCCCTTGACCGCTTGGAGTTCCATGCTAGAAATGTCAGGAAAGGAGAGCTTTGGAGCCAGAGTGCAACTGGGCGCCAATGCTCCGGTAATCCTCCCACGCCTGATCCAGTGCGTTGCGGTTGCGCAGCAGGTAAGCTGGGTGGAAGGTGGGGATGAGCGGCCAACGTTGGTAAGACATGCGCTGGCCCCGCGCCTTGGTGATTCCGGGGCTTCCGGGGATGAGCGTTTTGAGCGGAACGTTGCCCAGCGTGACGATCAGGTCCGGATCAATCAGAGACACCTGCTGATCCAGAATGGGCTGGCAGCAGGCGATTTCTTCCAGAGCCGGATTGCGGTTTCCAGGGGGACGGCACTTGACAACATTCGTGATGTAAACATCCGGACGGTCAATTCCAATGACCTCGATCATGCTCGTGAGCAACCTGCCCGCACGACCGACAAACGGCAGACCCTGTGCATCCTCGTCCGCTCCTGGACCCTCACCAATGAACATTAAACGAGCCTTTGAGTTTCCAGCACCGAACACGAGTTTGTTGCGCGTGTCACCCAGCGGGCAGCGCTGGCAGGTGCAATATTTTTTCTCCAAATCTGCGAGAGAATCGGCACTGACTTTGGAACCACGGTCAGCGGTAGTCCACTCCGCTGAGTGTAACTCCGTGTCCAAGAACTGGGGAATGGCAGTTTCAAACTCTGGAGGGCTAGAAACAGACGGACCTGCCGCCGCTAATTGCATCCGCAACTCCTTGATCTGCACACCAGCGGCTTCTGAGACTTGTTCCGAGGGTCGTGCGGCACAGAGGTTGGCCGTCTTCAACCCTTGAATCACCCGCTTGAGTTCGACCTGCGGCAACCTCTCAATGTTGAGGTGATGGCAGCCTTTTTTCTTGAGCCAGTCGAGCTGATTCTCAAGGTAGAGCATCAAGGTCGGGTAGTCCACCGGTCGTCCTGGCTTGGAGTTTAGAGAATGTAACGGCTCAAATCCTGATGCTTCAGGAGGTTGTCCAGCCGGGAGCGGATGTAGTCCGGCGTCACGGTGACGGTCTGTCCGGCAAGCTGGGGTGCCTCAAAGCTGACCTCCTCCAGCAGTTGTTCCAGAATCGTGTGCAAGCGCCGAGCGCCGATGTTCTCAGACTCCTCGTTCACCGTCTGCGCCACTTCTGCAATCTCCTCGATCGAGTCCGGAGTGAACTCCAGTGTCACGCCTTCGGTCTTGAGCAACTCCTCGTACTGCCGCGTGAGTGAGTTTTTCGGCTCGGTGAGGATGCGGATGAAATCGTCTTTGGTGAGCGACTTGAGTTCGACCCGGATGGGAAAACGCCCCTGCAACTCCGGGATCATGTCGGAAGGCTTGGAAAGGTGAAACGCGCCTGCCGCAATGAAGAGGATGTGGTCGGTGCGGATGGGGCCGTATTTCGTGTTGACCGTCGAGCCTTCGACAATCGGCAGCAGGTCGCGCTGCACGCCTTCCCGCGAAACATCCGGACCATGCCCCGCGCCGCGCCGCGAGGCGATCTTGTCCACCTCGTCGAGGAAAACGATGCCCATCTGCTCGGTGCGGCGCACGGATTCGCGGGTCACTTCGTCCATGTCAATGAGCTTCTGCACCTCCTCCTGCTCCAGCAGGTCCCGGGCGTCCGCGATGTTCACGCGCCGCCGCTTGGCCTGCTTGGGCATCATGTTCGAGAGCATGTCCCGGATGTTCATGTCCATGTTCTCATTCATCGAGACCGGCATGAACTCCATGATCGGCCCGGAGCGTTGCTCCTGCACGTCAAGCTCCACGATCTTGTCCTCCAGCTTTCCGGAGCGCAGCTTTGCACGGAATTTCTCGCGGGTTGGATTTGGGCCGTCCTCGTCCTGATCGGCATTAGACGGGGGCAGCAGCAAATCGAGCAAGCGTTCCTCCACCATCTGCTGGGCCTGCTCCTGCTTGCGGGTCATCTGCTCCTGCTTGACCATGCCCACCGCAACTTCCATCAAGTCCCGGATAATGGATTCCACATCACGGCCCACATAGCCGACTTCAGTGAATTTAGAGGCTTCCACCTTGATGAACGGAGCGCTGACAAGCCGGGCGATGCGCCGGGCGATTTCTGTTTTTCCAACACCGGTGGCCCCGATCATGATGATGTTCTTGGGCAGCACTTCGTCCTGAAGGTCCTCCGGAAGTTGGAGCCGCCGCCAACGGTTGCGGAGTGCCACGGCGACCGCCTTCTTCGCGTCTTGCTGGCCGACGATGTAGTGGTCCAGCGACTCGACGATCTCGCGAGGAGTTTGCGTGGTTTCCGGAGGTGGAAGCGTATCCATGGGTGTCACTTCAGAGGTCCAGTTCTTCCAGTTCGACGTTGGCGTTGGTGTAGATGCAGATGTCGGCGGCAATGCCCATCGAGCGTTCGCACACCTCCTTGGCGGAAAGGGGAGTCTCCATCAGCGCCCGTGCCGCCGCGAGGGCGTACATCCCTCCGGAGCCAATACCAATCAGCCCGTCGTCCGGTTCGATCACGTCGCCATTCCCGGAAACAATCAGCGAGGCTTCGGTGCTGCTCACCGCCAACAGCGCCTCAAGGTTCCGGAGCATCTTGTCTGTGCGCCACTCCTTGGCCAACTCCACGGCGGCGCGCACCAGCTTGCCGTTGTATTGGTCCAGTTTCTCGTCGAACTTCTCAAAGAGCGTGAAGGCATCGGCGGTGGAGCCAGCGAATCCGGCCAGCACCTTGTCGTCATAGGTGCGGCGCACCTTGCGGGCAGTGGGTTTGACGATGGTGTGGCCCAGCGTGACTTGGCCGTCGCCGGCCATCACGACCTTGTCGTCTTTTCGGACGCAGAGAATGGTGGTCATTGGTGGAAATTGAGAATGGTCATCTAATTATACTACAGGGGAACCGGGGCCTTGTCGAGTGGAGAAGCGGTCTGGACGAAACCTGCGGCGTGTCTCCTGATTCAACTATCGCTTCAGGCGATCATTTTCCACATTGGACCTTTGTTTCCTTTGGCCCGCAGTCGCTCAAACAGCATGGGGTGGTTCATCTTTTTGCTGAAACCCGGAAGAATCCAGTTATGGTGCTTGCGGGCTTCCTCTTGAAGCCGTTCAAACAAATACTCCCGGAGGGCATCCTCAATATAAAACACGGGTTCCAAACCAATGTCCTTCTCCTTGATCCAACCCTTTTTCACTAAGCGCCGCGCCAGTGGAGTGTGGGGGTAAATCCGCACTCCAATCATGGCGATGACCACATCCGGAGCGCATTCATGGACATTGGCGATGGTCTCCTCCACGCTCTCCCTCGTTTCTCCCGGAGGGCCGAAAATCAACGAATGGCTGATCTGGATTTCATTCTCGCAACACCAGCGCGTGGCGTCCTTGATTTTCGTGACCGTGAACCACTTGGACATCGAGGACAAGCCCACTTGGCTCATGGAGTCCGAACCAAAATCAAGTGCATCACAACCGGCTTCCTTGTAGATTGCAAACATTTCCGCGTCAACCACTCCGGGCGAAGTGTAGGCGGTCCAACGAATGTCCAGACGTCTCTTGAGGATTTCGCGGCAAATGGCGATGCCGTGCGCCCTTGGGTAGTTGAAGACATTGTCCACAAAGAAAAAGTAGTCGATGCCGTGCTGTTCAAGACATAGCTCCATCTCGTCCACCACCTTGACCGGATCACGCTGCCGAACCGCACTCCCCTCCAAAAGGGGGTAGGAGCAGTAGGAGCATTTGTAGCGACACCCGCGCTTAGTTTGGATGTTGAGACTGCCTCCCTCTCGAAAATAACGGTCGGTTTCAAACAGATCCCATGAGGGAACAAGCCCGTTCAGGTTGACTTGCCTTCCACCCTTGGGGTGGAGGATTTTTTCGGTTGGAGGATGCCCGTCCTGCAAAGCTTGGAGCAAGTCCAAAAATGCGATTTCGCCTTCTCCCGGAACTCCATAATCGGCGCCCAGCTTTTCCAGCAACTGCTCTGGAAACAACGAAAACGCTGGACCTCCCAGCACGATAGGGGTCTGAGGGGAGGCCTCCCGGCAAATCCGGACCACCTCCTGAAATCCTTCAATGAAGGAAACCGTTTTTGGGTAGGCGGTGTTGTCCACATTGCGCAGGGAAAGCCCAATCAACTCGGGTCGTGTGTCCCGGAGGTACGCCTTGAGCTCGTCTTCATATGCGGGACGAAACGTCAGGTCGAACACTGTGCAAGCATGACCGGCCTCCCGCACAGCGGAAGCGAGATAGCTCAGCCCAATGGGCGGAACCGGATCCGGCATTCTGGCCTGGTTGGTGTTGACGAGCAGTAATTTCATGGGTCATCACGAAGTGCATACCTCAAGACGCAAGACCAACAGGTTGGTGCTGCATTGAGCTTGAGTCCACAGAATACCCGATTTGTGAAATTCATGCCAAAGTACTTTCAGAAATTGTTGCTGAACAGATCCCGGCAAGTGGCCTTGTGAACTTGGAGTTGTCCCGTTAGCATGGAATTTTAGTTTCGTGCTTTTCGATTCACTACAGAGCGCATCGAGAAAAATTTGTACCATGCCTCCACCCCTTGAGTTCAGCCACATTGGATTTTTTGTCACGGATCTGGACAAAACGCAGGATTTCTATGCCCGCGTCCTCGGTTTTCCAATCACCGATGAGGGTTTGCTGGGCACCCAGCGGTTGACCTTCCTCTCCCGCAATCCCAAAGAACACCACCAAGTCGTCTTGGTGGAAGGACGCCCCAGAACGCTGCCCTTCAATGTGATCAACCAAATCTCCTGGATGAAGGGGGGTGCTGCAAAAAAAATGCTGTTTATTTAAAAAAGTCTTGACAATTTTCGGGGGGGCAACAATTGTTGCGTGATTTCTTCCAATCTGGAAAGGATTTGCGGACTTAACCCTTTTCCCAAAGAGGTTCCCATGCGCAAGTCATTCATTCTCACCCTCGCCCTCAGCATCCTGATTCCACTCTCAGCCAGCGCCGATCAATTCGGGATGTTGTACGGGTTCGTGACCACGCCAAGCGGCAGCACCCAGCTTTATAGCACTGGAGGTGACGTGACACTCAAGGCCCACAAGCCCACCACCGGATTTTTCTTTGGCCTCGAAAACCTCCGGGTTGGCTACTTGGAGTACCAGATGATGGCAAGTGACGGAGGTAGGGAGCTACACACCAACCAAAAAAGTAGTTGACGTCCAGATTCTCTCCTTCGAGTATCAGGAAGTATTCCCGGAAGGATACTATTACCATGTGGGTCTAGCGAACTTCGCGTCCCAGTTCCATCACCATTACAGTAACTCGTCTAGTTTGTACTCACTCGATACCCGTGGAGCAACAACCAAGTCAATTGATCCCGGCTTCATTGTGGGGGGCGGTATCCAAATCGAGTACGGCAAAGGTTTTCTGGGCGCAGACCTAACGCTGATTCCGGGGAAGACCGTCACGTATGAGTACGAGGAATACACCAACGCCACCGATATACATTCGGATGGCGTTGATGTCGGCGCCACGATCATCGGGTTGTTTGTCGGGGTGAACTTTTAGTCTCTCCCATCCGTTTGCTGAGTTGGGGTGGGTGCAGGGCATCGCACCCGCTCTAATTTTCGCAGTTCCCGCAGATCGCCCCAGTTCATTTCCAGCACGGGCAATTCACGTCCGGGGATGAGGGAGGGGAGGACTCCGGTACGGGCCAGGCCCATGTGCTGGTAGAAGGCTTCGGCGTGAGGATCGGCGATGACGCGCAGGGTGCGGCTTCCCAAGCGCGCGGCTGCGGTGCAGGCGTGGTCGAAGAGGGCACGCCCAAGGCCGTGGCCGATCCAGCCCGGATGCACCCAGAAGTGGTCAATCATGATCCTTTCCGGCGCTCCGGCGAGTGTCACCACGCCTACGACTTGCCCGCAAGTTTCTCCAACAAACACCTCGTGGTTGCGGAGGTAGCCTTTCGTGAAGGTCAGTTCCGCCCGCCAGAGTTGCATCCACGTTTCCGGGTAGCCCCAGTGCCGCTTGGCGGCGTGGGCCAGTTCGGTGAGAATTTGCGCTTCCGTTGCACGAGCGCGGCGCAGGGTCCATTCCGGACCAGTGTCAGGTCTGCTCATCGTTTCCACTGGGCTTTGTTGGCACACCACAAATGACCGTCTCGCTCCCTTGGTCTTAGGGTTTGAGGATGAGTTTGCCGTAAACTTGGCGCTGCGCCACCGTATTCAGAGCGTCCGGAAGTTCGGAAAGGGGTCGGACTTGGTAGATGACCGGTTTCAGGCGTCCACGTTCGTAAAGGGCATTGAGCCGGTCCTGCGTTTCCCGAACGAGTCCGGGGTTGTGCTTGAGGTAGTTGCCCCAGTGCAGTCCGATCACGGCGATGTTCTTGAGCAAAATGCGGTTGGCGGCAACCTTAGGAATCTGCCCTCCGGCAAACCCGATCACGAGCAGTCGCCCCTCCCACGCAATGCACTTGGTGCTGAGTTCCAGAATTTCTCCACCCACCGGATCGTAGATCACATCGGCCCCACGCCCTTTCGTGATCTGCTTGACGGTCTCCACAAAATCGCTGGTCTCGTAGTTGATGACGTGGTCGGCTCCGCACTGTCGGCAGATTTCCAGTTTTTCCTCCGAACCGGCGGTGGCGATCACGGTGGCTCCAAGAATCTTGCCGAGTTGGATTGCCGTGGTGCCCACACCTCCGGCCCCACCATGCACCAGCAGCACCTCTTCCGGTTGAAGCTGGGCGCGGTGAACGAGCGCGAAGTAGGAGGTTTGGTGGGTGACAAGAAACCCCCCAGCGTCTTCATCCGTCATCGCGTCCGGAATGCGGTAGCTGCTGGACTCGTCCAACAGCATCACCTCGGCAAAGGCTCCGACGGTGGCCGAACCGATCACGCGATCCCCGACTTTCAACAGCCGACAATCCGATCCCACGGTTTCCACCACGCCCATCGCCTCCATTCCGGGCGTGAAGGGCAGAGGCGGCTTCACCTGATACTTGCCCTCGATGCAGAGCAAATCCGGGAAGTTGATCCCCGTCGCTCCAATGCGAATCCGCACCTGTCCCGGTCCGGGTTCCGGTTCTGGGATGTCTTGCCACTGCAACACCTCTTGATGGGGGCCAAACTCCCCAAGGGTCCATGCTTTCATCAGTATCGATTGGGAATGGGGATTTTCACTCAGATCACAACCTCGTAGGTGTTCCACGCCGTCTTGACGGCGACCCGATCGTAGAGGGTGCGGGCGCGGTAGTTGTCATCGGCGGTGATCCAGCGGATTTTTCCCCAGCCACGCTCTTTGGCGATTTCCACTAAGCGGGCGATCAGGAGTTCTCCAACACGGGCGCCTCGTGCCGAGGGGTTCACAAAGAGGTCATCCAAAAAGCCGATTTCCACTCCGCGCAACGGGCTGGGCATCCGGCGGTAGTGCCCCAAGCCGACCATCTTGCCCTCCTGCTCGGCAATGAGACCTTCCACCACATGGGCAGGATCGTGTAGCCAGCCCCAGACGGTGGCGAGGGTTTCGTCGGTCATGCCGACTTTGTAAAACTCGCCATACTGGCGGTAGAGTCCCTGCCACTCGGATTGATCTTCGGAACGGACGGCACGGATAATGACAGACATGAGGCCTTGCTGGAAAGGGTGAATCCAAAAGGCATCATGATAGGCCAGCCTCCACGAGGGAGCAAGTGCCAAGCGAGCGGATTCTGGAATGCGGGGGCAAACAGGACTCCCTCGGAAGCGGGGAATCCTGCTTGGCGAATCAGTTTTTGGCCAGCGCAGGAGCGAGGAGGGGTGCAATCACACGGTCAGCGAGAAACATGCCGATGCCCATTGCCACCACAAACAGCACTGCGCTTATGCTGCCGCTGCCCAGCGAGGTGAGGGCGGGTCCGGGACAGTAGCCGCCGAGTCCCCAGCCAATGCCGAACAACAACGCACCAAAAATCAAGTTGCGGTCGATGTCTTTTCTGGTTGGAATCTGGAACACGCTTGCCAAGACCGGGGTAGGAAAGCGTCGCTGAAGATGCCTCCAACCATCACGAAAGTGAGACTCAAATCCCATGCTCCGAAGACATCAAGAAAGCCGATGACTTTTTGAGGTTGGGTCATGCCGCTGATGCCAAGTCCGATGGAAAACAGCACTCCGGAAAAGAAAGCAACGAGGTTGGTTTTTGCCATGAGATTCCTCAGAGGTAGAAGGGTTGAACAAAAGCCACCAGCACTATTCCGGCCAGCACAAAGGTGACGGTTGCCACGATGGAGCGCATCGAAAGCCGCCCGATGCCACAAACCCCGTGACCGCTGGTGCAGCCTCCGCCGATGCGAGTGCCAATGCCCACGAGCAACCCGGCAAACGCCACCATGCCAAAACCCCGCTCGGAGGTGTTGGCAAAAAGTTCGGGGCTAATGCCGTAGAGTCCAACACCACCACCGATCAAGCCTGCGACAAAGGCGGAGCGCCATGTTCGTTCGCTGCCCTGCTGAAAGAGCATCCCGCCGAAAATCCCAGAGATTCCAGCGATCCTTCCACTGAACAACAACAGCATTGCTGATGCCACCCCGATTAACACCCCGCCCAAAAGCGGCATAGTCACTTCAAATTCTACCATTTGTATCTCCTGATTTTAGTTGTTTGTGTGTGGTTACTGCCATCCCGGAACTCCCCAAGCAGACCATGTTGGCCAACCCTTTCGTAGCAAGACTGGCGTACACGGCCTGCGCTCGTCGTCCGGAGTGGCAGTAGAGGTAAATTTTCTGGCAATTCTGCAACTCCCCAAGCCGCTCCAGTTCTTTGCCCATCGGCACGTTGAGAGCGCCCGGAACGTGCCCCGCCTCGTACTCGTCCGGAGTGCGGCAGTCGACCACGACTTCACCCTCGGACAGCGCCGTATGGATTTTCTGCAAATCACGGACGCCGAAAGCTTCCTCGGTCAAGTGCCCATGATCCACGGAGATGCCACAGCCCAAGTTGGCCGGAACCGCCTCGTCAATGTGCTTGGGGCGCGGCAGGTTCAGGGCGTTCATCAGTGCGGCAAACGCCGCTTCGGTCTGTGTGGCTGAAAGGCGCGGGTTGTGCTGCTTCTCCTCACCAATAGTGGAAACCGACTCCCCCTTGTAATCGTGTCCGGGATAGACGAGGGTGTCGTTCGGCAGGGTGTAGAGCTTTTCCGTGACGCTCCGATAGAGCTTGGCGGGATCACCCTGCTGGAAATCAGTGCGCCCACACCCCCGGATGAAGAGGGTATCGCCCGTGAACAGCAAGTTTTCCACCTTGAAACTGGTGCAGGCGTCCGTGTGTCCGGGCGTGGCCAACGCGGCGAGGGAGTGCTTGCCAAATTGCAGCGTGTCGCCATCTTTGAGCAAGAGATCGGCGCACGGCACTCCGGAAGGCTCCCCGACGGCGGTTTGCAGACCAAGCGACTCGCGCAGCATCCCCAGCGAGGTGACGTGATCGGCGTGGACGTGGGTGTCCAGCGCATACACCAACTGAATGCCAAGCTCGCTCAGCAGGCGCAGGTCACGTTCAAACTGCTCCCGGACAGGATCAATGATCACTCCCGCCTTCGTGTCCAAATCCCAAAGCAGGTAAGTGAAGGTTGAAGTCTCCCGGTCAAAAAGCTGGCGGAAGCCGATGGTTGGGTAATCGTTTTGGTTGAGGGTCATTGTGTGTTCTCCTTTGGTTTGGACATCTCCTGTCCGATCAGTGTTACTCCTTGCCTTATGAACAATTGTTGTGTTTGCGGTACATGTCCGGATCGTGCCCTTCCGGAATGTTGTCGCAAGGATCCTGTGAGGATGAATAGCCCCGCAGTTGATTGTAGCGGCTGATCTGATGTTCCGACAGCAACTTGGGCGTTTGCAGGTGTGTGGACAGGTGGATGTAGCGCAATTCACTCCGGGTTGTGGCGATTTTCCCCAGCAACTCGCGCAGGATTGGGTCGGTGATGGTGCGCTCAATGAAGTGCCGCTCCAACTCCGTTTCCAGCGCAATCAGCGCTTCGCCCTTGGCAACGGCCTGTTTTTTCATGTCGGCGTAAATCACCTCAATGCTGCCAACCTGCTCTACAGTCAGAGGGACTTCGTTCTTCATTTCCAACAGGTGCGCCGGTCCGGGCACTCCGTTCAGTTCGGCAGCCTTGGCCAACCCCCAGCCGCCGCCGCGTTGCAACTCTGCAATGTCATCGGCAGAAAGGCTTTTGATGGCACGCCCTTCCTGTCCGGCGTATTTTGAAACCTGCGAATGACCGCTGTGATCGGTTCCGTGAGAGGTCGCGCACGCAGTGGTTGCCACAAGGCTTGTAGCCGCGAGGATGCTGAGTTTCAGTAAGTTCGATAAACGCATAGCTATCTTTCTGCTGGATTGAGTTTGAGGGAAGTCATCAAGTTTCCCCTCTGAATATGCCACCACCCTCAACAGGGGGCACTGGCGGTTTCCGGGAATGGTCAAAAAACCGTTTCCCGAATTAAGATGGCGATTCCCATTACCATCACGAACCAGCCAAAGGCTGGCTGGAGTTGTTCCCCTGGAATTTTTCGACTCAGTCGCACTCCAAGCAGGAGTCCAACTGCGGCTAAACCGGAAAACAGAGCCAAAAATCCCCACTGAATTTCCTGAGCTCCCAAATCCCCAACAAAGCCAAACAGGGATTTCACGGCAATGATCATCAGAGACGTCCCCACCGCAACCTTCATCGGCAGCCGTGCCAAAACAACGAGGGCCGGGATAATCAGGAATCCACCTCCGGCCCCGACAAATCCAGTCACGCCGCCAACGAGCAAGCCCTCTCCGGCGATCAAGGGATAATTGAATTTTTGCGTTCCTGAAACAGTGTTGGTCTTTGACTTCCGGAGCATGGAGACAGAAGCCAAAATCATGATTGCAGCAAACACCACCATCACGAGCATGTCTCGACTGAAAACGACCGAACCAAAGGTTCCCAACTCCTCCGGAATCGCAGGAATGCCAAACCGCCTCACCAGAAAAACTCCAAGGAATGCCGGAGTCGCAAACACCATTCCCATCCGGTAGTCCACCAACTTCTCCCGTATGTACAGCAAAGTGCCAATAAGCGCGGTGGTCCCAACCACAAACAGGGAATAGGATGTCGCCAACACAGGTTTCACTTCCATCAAATACACCAAAATGGGCACCGTGAGAATGGACCCCCCACCTCCGACAAGTCCGAGCACCATCCCCATCAACAGGGACCCCAACCATCCTAGAATCAGTAACATTACATCAAAGTATTGCTAAGGTAAATCAGGTTGTTCAATTTAAAATTTACGAAGGGATTGGCGGTTCAGGCGCAGCGCATTGAGCACGACGGAAACCGAACTCAGGGCCATTGCCGCCGCCGCCAACATGGGATGGAGCGCCGGGCCACCAAAGGGCACGAAAACTCCGGCGGCAACAGGAATGCCGAGGATGTTGTAGCCAAAGGCCCAGAAAAGATTTTGGCGGATGTTGCGCAGGGTCGCCCGGCTCAAACGAATTGCTGAAGCAACCTGCCTCAGGTCGTTGCGCATCAGCACCACTCCGGAGGATTCAGCAGCAACGTCGGTTCCGGAACCCATCGCAAAACCCACGTCCGCTTGCGCCAAGGCCGGAGCATCGTTGATGCCGTCGCCCACCATGCCCACGCGCTTGCCGTTTTGCTGGGATTCTTCAACGACGCGGGCTTTGCCCTCGGGTAACACCCCGGAACGCACCTCTGCAATGCCCAATTCCTGAGCAACCGCATTCGCATGAACCGAGCGGTCACCGGTCACCATCATTACGGCGATTCCTTGCTCTTGAAGGGTTTGGACCGCCGAGCGGCTTTCCGGACGGATTGGATCGTTAAGGGCAAACCCTCCGGCCAATTTTCCGCCCACTGCCATCCACAGCAAAATCGCGGCTTCCGGCAATTCCGATTTCAGTTGTTCGATTCCGGAGGTATCCACTCCTTGCTCCAGCAGTGCGGCTCCGTGGCCAAGTGTGACTTGCTGCCCCTCGATTTCAGCCTCGACTCCAAACCCCGGTTTTGTTTGGAATTGTGTGCAATGCTTGGGAACGGTGCCCAACGATTCTGCATGACGGACAACCGCACGGCCCAAGGGATGCTCCGAATGCTGCTCGACTCCAGCCGCCCATGCGACCAAATCGGTAGTCTTCCATGCTGCTGCAACAACAACTTTCATCACTTCCGGATGCCCTGCGGTGAGGGTGCCAGTCTTGTCCAAAACCAGCAGGTCAAGTTGCTGGGCTGCTTCCAGAGCTTGGGCATTACGAAAGAGGATGCCGTTTCGCGCCCCAAGTCCGGTGCCCACCAGAATGGCGATGGGCGTGGCCAACCCCAACGCGCATGGGCAAGCGATCACCAGCACTGCCACCGTGTAGCCCAGCACCACTTCGGCAGGTGCCCCCGCAAGTGCCCAAGCGCCTGCAGTCAGGGCGGCGATTCCGAGCACGACTGGGACAAAGATGGCGGAAACCTGATCCGCCAGCCGGGCAATCGGCGCTTTTTGCATCTGCGCCTGCTCGACCAGCCGGACGATCCGGGAGAGAGTGGTTTCGCTACCAACACGCAGGGTTCGGATCAGCAGACTGCCGTTATGGTTGCGCGTTCCACCCGTGACCGCATCTCCGGATTGCTTCTCCACCGGGATCGGCTCTCCAGTGAGCATGGCTTCTTCGACCGCACTGCTGCCCTCCAACACCACACCATCAACCGGAATCGTCTCTCCGGGACGCACGCGCAGCACATCTCCGGGACGCACAAGGTCAATGGAGAGTTCCGTTTCCTGCTGGTCGTGGACGACCGTGGCTGTTTTAGGCTGGAGTTTCAGGAGGGTGCCAATCGCCTCGGAAGCGCGACTGCGACTGCGAGCTTCAAGCGTCTTGCCTAGCAAGACAAGTGCAATGATGACCCCGGCGGTCTCGAAGTAGTAGGCGCGGGGTCCGGGATTGTTTGCGAGATTCCAGACGCTGAAACCCACCGCCGCTCCAGTGCCCAGCATCACCAAGGTGTCCATCGTGGGAGCGAGGTGCAGCGCCGCAGCAAAACCTTTTGTGAAAAACAATCGTCCCGCCCACAACACCGGAAGCGTCAGCAACAGTTGCAGAATCCCGTTGGCCACGGGTTGGGAGGTCGGATTGATCGCCTCCGGAAGCGGCAACCCCAACATTGGCCCCATCGCTACGAGCAGCAACGGCAAGGCAAACACCAGCGCCACGGTCGTGTCCCGGCGCATGTTCTGGAATTCGCGCTCGAGAATTGCGCCCGGATTAGCGGCTTCCGAAGTGGCGGATTCCTCCAACCGCTCGGCTTCGTAGCCCGCCTGCCGCACAGCGTGGATCAGCGTTTCCGGAGAAGCGTGTTCCGGATCGTAGGTGACGGAGGCCCGCGCTAGGCTCAGGTTGACTTCGGCCTCCTTGACTCCGATGACCTTCTGAAATGCCGATTCTACTCCACGAACACAACCGGCACAGCGCATCCCGGTGATTGTGAGGTTGACCTGAGAGGCTTGTTCGCTTTGCACATCCATGAGAATTCCCTTGTTGTCTTTCTTATACCCTACAGGGGTATTATGAAAAAGACAAGAAAAAATTCAGACTGAGAGGTGGGATGCCCTGCCTAGCTCACTGTGTCCAGCGATTCAGTGCCGTGAATTGCTTGGGCGGAAGATCTTTCCAAGTTTCAGTGAGGATGCGGTAGGTGCCGTCCTCGTGTTTGCGCAGGTAGAGTGCCTTGAGTCCGTAGCTGTTAAGGCGGGAGGATTCATAATCCTGCGTGAGGATGACCTCGATGTAGCCGTTGGCTTTGAGGATGCTGAGAGGGTGGATGCGGACATGCCTCCGCTTGTTGGTTTGGTTGACCCGAGTTTTGTGCTGTACCCAACGTTTGTAGTTGAAGCGGCGGGTCAGGAAATCCTTGGAGTAGAGAGACAGATACTCATCGTTGCGTCCTGCCTCCCACGACGAACGCCAGCGTTCAAGGAAATCGAGGATGCGGTCACGCCCCGCAGCTAGTTCTGACTTAGAGAGATAGTGCACGGTCTCTTCCACCAACATGGGGGTGCGTTGCATCACCACCTGATTCCGGAGCAATAACAGATCGTCGTTGCGCACCGAAACACAACCCCGCGTGGCCACTGGCTCCTCCGCACGGGTGCCGTGCAGCCAGATGCCGTTGCCGGTCTTGCGGTAGTAGATGAAGTCGAGAAAGTTCGGATAGTCCGTCACCAACGCTCCGGAGCCGTAGAGCTTGGCCGTGGTGGTGCCGTACTGCCGTTGCAGTTGCTTGTCGTTCCAAGCACGGATAAAGCGATAGATGCCGTTGGGCGTGCGCTCGTCGCCCGCGTGCTGCTTGTCGCCGTTCTTCTTCCCAGAACTGCACGGGTATTTCGATTCGAGTTTCCAGAAATCCGCTTTCCGGTACACACTTACAGAACACTCCTCTTTGTCCACCACAAGGGCGGCATCGCCGTAACCTCCGAACATGAGCAGGTTGTCCGGAATCCCGCGTTGCGGGTTGGCATCTGCAGTGAACATCCCCCCCGCCAACAGCAAAATGGTGGCGAGGGCAGTGATTGTGCGTAGAAAATGGTCAGCCAAAAAGTTCATCGTGCAATCCTAGAAAACAAGTCGATCCTCTTGGTTTCTTGCAGGATGTAAACCACCCGGAACTGTGGGTTTGCACGGCTACCAGCGCTTGGGGGACTCTAGGAGGTACGGACGGGTGAGAGCTTCTGATTAGCGCTTGTTCAGAACTTGGACGATCTCCCGGATTTTACGCTGGGCGTCCTCGGCGTTCTGGGAATGCAGAGCATCATGAACACAGTGCTGAAGGTGGGCTTCCAGCATGTTCGACTCTACTTTGCGGAGGGCGGCGGTGATCGCATGGATCTGGTCAATGATGTCAATGCAGTAGCGCCCTTCTTCAACCATGCGCTGGATCCCGCGCACCTGTCCCTCGATGCGACGGAGCCGGGTTTGCTGGGTGGAGTGGTCAGGATGAGGTTTCATGAAAAATACCCTATACTGGTATACTACGAGAGTCAAGAGGATTCGGGATTCGGATTGCACACCCTCTCAAGAATCCTTATGGTAAGGAAGCGCGGGGGACTAGCCCGTTGCCCCAATTTTCCCCCTCGACCACCTGTGTCCAAAACGGCAGTTTCGCCGTCAATTTCTATGAACAAGCTACCTCTCACAGCCTTTGAAATCCACCCTGCTGGACAGCACCTCACCGTAGCAGAGCCGAGATGAACGTCACGCTTCCGGAACGCTACTCCGCGCTGCTACACCACTACCGCCCGACTCTTGTGTTGGGAGCCGGGATTGCGGCGGTGTTGCTGGTGTTGGTGAGTTTGCAGGAGTGGAAACGGAACGAAATGAACGAGGCACTGGACTCCATCGAACTGCGGGACCTGCAAGTGGGTGTTGGGCAGGGAGGGGGCGAGCAGTTTGGCACCGGAGTATTCGGAACTCTCCAGAATCACGGACAGCTTGTCATCAGCGAAGCCACCGTGCGTGTAGATTTCATCAACGATGCTGGGGAGGTTTCCAGTTCCCACAAGTTTTTCCCGGTCAATCGCTGGTCCTTTGACGATCCCCGCCGCCTTGCTCCCGGAGATGTCCGCGACTTCGGGTTTTTGCTGGACGAGGTTGCGCCGGAGGACTGGTCCGGGCAAGTGGAAGCGGAACTCATTCATCTCAACTACCAGTAACTCCGAAACACCATGCCGACACCCCTCTGGACTCCAAATGCGGATTGGACTGCGACCACGCTCCTCCCCCGCTTTTCCCAAGCCATGCAGGTCCGGCACCGGCTGGCAGGCACGGATTACGCCACCCTGCACCGCTGGTCGGTCGAGCATCCGGAACAGTTTTGGGCGGCTGTTTGGGAAGATGCCGGGGTGGTCGCTTCCGAACCCTACACGGAAGTGCTGGGCGAGTGGAAGTTTCCCGGAACCCAATGGTTTTCCGGAGCGAAGCTGAACTTTGCGGAAAACCTCTTGGCGAAGGGAGAGGACGTGCAGGACGCAATCCGCTTTGTCGGGGAGGACGGCACCCGCCGCGTGTTGACCTACGCCGAATTGCAGCAAGCCGTGGCGCAGTGTGCGTCCGGATTGCGCAACGCCGGGGTAGGCGAAGGCGACCGCGTGGCGGCAGTCGTGGCCAACTGCCCGGAAGCAGTGATTGCCATGCTCGCCGCGACCAGCTTGGGAGCGATCTGGTCCTCGTGTTCCCCGGATTTTGGCATCAGCGGCATTCACGACCGCCTTGGGCAAATCTCCCCGCAGGTGCTGATCACGGTCAACGCCTATCACTACAACGGCAAAGAACACGACTGCCTCGGCAAGGTCCGGAAGGTTGCCGTCCAGATTCCCTCGCTCCAAGCGCTGGTGGCGGTGCCTTTCACCGAAACACCCATGAATTTGCAGGAAAATGAAGTGGCGTGGTCCGATTTCCTCGATGCCTCCGCGCAAACACAAACGCAGGATGGCGCACCCGCGTTCGAGCAGTTTCCCTTCAGCCAGCCCAGTTTCATCCTCTATTCCTCCGGGACCACCGGATTGCCAAAATCCATCGTTCACGGCGCAGGCGGCACCCTGCTCAAGCACCTCAGCGAACACCGCTACCACAGCGATGTGCATCCCGGCGACCGCCTTTTCTACTACACCACCTGCGGCTGGATGATGTGGAACTGGCTGGTCAGCGGACTCGCCTCCGCAGCGACCCTCATCCTCTACGATGGCGCTCCGATCTTCCCGGACATGGGGCGGCTCTGGCGGCTGATTGAAGATGAGCGCATCACACACTTCGGCGCCAGCCCCAAGTTTCTCGGAACCGTCCAGAAATCCGGATATGTTCCTCGCGGACAACACGACCTCTCCTCTCTGCGCTCGCTGATGTCCACAGGTTCAACGCTGCCTGAAGAACTGTTTGAGTGGGTCTATCAGGACGTGGCGGATCAGATGCCGCTGATGTCCATTTCCGGAGGCACGGACCTCGTGGGTTGCTTCATGGCAGGCAATCCAAACCTGCCGGTTTACTCCGGAGAGATTCAGTGCAAGGGGATCGGCATGGGCACCGAAGCCTTCACGGCAGAAGGCCAGCCAACGATTGGCGAAAAAGGGGAGTTGGTTTGCACAGCTCCGTTTCCGTCCATGCCCGTTTTTTTCTGGAACGATGAGGATGGCGCCAAGTACCGCAAGGCGTACTTCGAGCGATTTCCCGACGTCTGGACGCACGGCGACTTCATCGAGATCACAGAGCGCGGCGGCGTGATCGTCCACGGACGCAGCGACACCGTCCTCAATCCCGGTGGAGTGCGCATCGGCACGGCGGAGATTTACCGTCCTGTCGAGGCACTGGCCGAGATCGTGGACAGTCTCGTGATCGGGCAACCGTGGGAGGGCGATGTGCGCGTGGTGCTGTTTGTGGTGTTGCGAGCAGACACCGCATTGGAGGCCGATCTTGAACAGCGCATCCGCCAGCAGATCCGCACCTACGCCACACCTCGGCACGTTCCGGCCCGCATCCTCGCCATTTCAGACGTGCCCCGCACCATTTCCGGCAAAAAAGTCGAGAAAGCCGTCTTGCAGGTGTTGCAAGGGGAGACCGTCGAGAACACCGCTGCGCTCGCGAATCCGGAAAGCCTCGACACCTTCCGGCAACTCCGGGATGGCTTGCGCAACGCCTGAACTTGCGACGATTCCGGCTCCGTTTCCTCAAGCAACGATTTTCCGGATTTTGTGTTGACCTGTCCAAGCAGAAGCCGCAGACTACCGGAATTGTCAGGTCCATTGCACCTGACTGGCTGGCCAGTGTCAACGGTCGTGGCACTACGGACAATCTGCGCCGTGGGGCAAATGTGCCCGAGTTGCTAGAGAGTATCGGGTTGTTAGACAGGTTGCCCGATTTTCCGGATTGTCAGTTTAGAATGCCAGATTTATCGGTAATTATCAGCGCGGATTCAACTCGTAAGTGCAACAGGTGGGTTGATTCCTGAGAATAACTGATTTGGAGTCTTGAAGCCAAGACATTTCCGGGGTCGATTGTTGAGTTGTTTCATAATGCTGCGGACCTGTTCGATCGTAAGGGTCCGGAATTCGGCGCCCTTGGGCAGGTACTGGCGGATGAGTCCGTTGGTGTTCTCGTTGAGCCCACGCTCCCAAGAATGGTAGGGGTGGGCAAAGTAGCCTTGTGCGTTGAGTTCTTTGGAGATGGTCTGATGATAGGCGAACTCCTTGCCGTTGTCATAGGTGAGGGTGTGAACAAGGTCGGCATGAGGCCGCAGTGCTACGAGCAGGGCATCCGTGACGGCCTGAGCGGACTTGTCGGGAGCCTGGCGATGAGAGACGCAACGTGTCTTGCGCTCTACAGCGTGAGCAAGACGAAGTCGCTCAGCTTTCCGACCACGGTGTCGGCCTCCCAGTCGTCGATGCGGGAGCGTTCCTCAACGACCTCTGCCACTCGTCGATCGAGACTTGGCCCCTGATTTGGCCCCGGCGGTCATTACTCCCGTAGCGTTTCCTGCGCTGCTTCTAGCAAGGCAGGTGGGTATGGAGGTCGCCGCCACGGCGCTTGTCCGCATAGACATACTGGTAGATCCATTCGCGGCTGACCTATTGGCCCGGCTCCTGCGACAGCCAACCGCTGATCTGCTCCAATCTTCCGTTGATGACAGCAAGTGTTACGGGATCAATCATTTTCTCATTTAAAATTACCAGCATCATAACTGGCACCAAGTGCCAGTATTTCATGGGTTTCTAACAATTCGTTTAAGGAATCGAATGGTCGTTCCGTGTTCCTTGAGGCTGGCCAGAAAAGTTTGAGCTGTCCTTGTCAAGGCACGCACCATTCCTCCGGGGAAAATGACGATAGAGTAACCGATTTTCTGTAATTCAGATGCATTTTTTTGTGGAGTCTTACCACCCTCAACCATATTGGCGAGAAGCGGTATACGGCCTCTGAAACGGTCAACAAGTGAGGCCATCTGTCCTTCAGATTGTGGTGCTTCTATAAACAAGATGTCGGCACCAGCTTCAAAGTATTTTTCTGCCCGCTCAAGGGTACTTTCAAAACCCTCGACAGCGATGCTGTCTGTGCGGGCAATAATGAGAGTCTCGGCACTACGTCTGGCATCAAGTGCGGCTCTAATTTTACCCACCATTTCACCGGTATCCACTAAAGTTTTACCGGCCAGATGACCGCACCTTTTGGGCTGAGTCTGATCCTCCAACTGTATGGCCGCAGCACCAGATGATTCAAATTGACGTACAGTCCGAATCACATTCAAGGCATTGCCGAATCCAGTATCGGCATCGACAATGACTGGTAGGGTGATTCTTTCAGTAATAGCAGATAAGGTGTCTGCCACCTCACTCATACTGACTAAACCGATGTCCGGACGACCAAATCGGGTATAAGCGATAGATGCACCCGAAAGATAAGCAACCTGAAAACCTGCCTGTTGCACAAGAACTGCGCCTAGAGCATCACTGACCCCCGGAGCAACAACAATTTTTGCTCCCGATATCAAAGTTTTTAAAGTCAAAGCCTGTGGTGCTGCTGCAGAATTGTTCATTTATTTGTTTTTTCTCGTATCGATTGATCCATTTGTTCCTTCTCTTTCAGCATTTTTTCAAGGTGTGTTCACAGACATAGGTTTCGTTGCGAGTCAAATTGCGGACAGTACCAATTTCAGTATTAATAGCAATTTCATCACCTTGTTGAATGCTTTTTGCTTGTGTACACACGACCGCAAGCAAACCGAAATTTATGGCATTTCGGAAGAAAATCCCCCCATAGGATTGGGCCACTAAAGCACTCACTCCTAAATGTTTAAGTGCTTGTGAGGCCTGTTCCCTTGAAGAGCCGATGCCAAAGTTTTTTCCAGCAACCAAAACGTCTCCTGTCTTTACATTGGTCGCAAATTTCTCGTTAATACCCTCCAAACAGTGACTTGCCAATTCTGAAATCGACGCCTTCATGAAACGCCCAGGAGCCAGTTGATCGGTATCAATATCATCGCCAAAAACCCAAGCCTTTCCACCATTAATTTTGTCCTTCATTTCCGATCTCCATTTAAAAACTTACGAGGATCCGTAATGTGTCCTACAATCGCACTTGCTGCAACAGTATAAGGCGAGCCAAGATAAACCTTTGAAGTTGGATGCCCCATTCGTCCTTTAAAGTTCCGGGCAGTTGAGGAAATACAGACTTCCCCTTCTGCCAGGATTCCGGCACCATAGCCTGCACAAGCACCACATCCTGAGGGCATCAAGATTGCTCCGGATTCTGTCAAAATCTTCAATGTGCCGTCTGCAGCCGCGGCGGCAGTGGTTTGTATTGAAGCGGGAGCAATCAGCAGGCGAATCCCTTTAGCAACGGTATTATTTTTCAGTACACGGGCTGCCATTTGCAAATCTTCCAACTTAGCACCTGTACAAGCTCCTATGTAGGCCTGTTGAATTTGAACTCCAGAAACTTTTTCAATTGTCACAGCGTTGTCAGGACTGTCTGGCATTGCCACATATGGAACAAGTTCCGCAACATTCACTTTGTGGGTCGCCGAAAAGTAAGCGTCGTCATCGCTTTGCAGTGCTGAATTGTTGTCAACTCGCACCTGACGTTCCTGCTTTCTTCCGGTCTGACGAATATAATTGAATGTCGTCTCATCAGCGGCAATCAAACCCGTTTGCGCCCCCAGTTCTGCCGTCATGTTTGTTAATGTCATGCGTTCCGATATCGAGAGGTGCGAAATGATGTCACCGGCATATTCAATAACTTGATATTCAGCCCCACCCACACCAAGACGTGAACACAGGTATAAGATGATGTCTTTCGCAGATACTCCATCTGCTATCACACTATCATCTCCGGGCGTCCCGGTTATTTCTATCCGGATTGTGTTTGGTACCTTAATCCATGTTTTGCCGGTGATCAATATGCTTGCCATATCAGTTGCTCCGACACCAAACATGAAGCAGCCAAAAGCACCACCGGTTGGTGAGTGACTGTCTCCGCCAACGACAAACATGCCCGGCAGCAGATGCCCTCGTTCTGGTAGAATCACATGGCAAATCCCCTGCTGATCATAAAAGTTTTTGATACCGTTTTCAACCGCCCATTTACGGGTCAGGCTTAAAATTGCTGCACTTTCGGCATCAACTGCAGGAGCATAGTGATCTGAAACCAAGACCACTTTGTCGGCATCCCAGACCTTGGCGTGGAGACGCTCGAGGATAGGTTTTATGCGACGAGGCCCACCAGAATCGTGCATCATGGCGAGATCAACATTGCAGGTAACGATCTCACCGGGACAAACCTTTTTCCGGTTTGCTGCGCGTGCTATGATTTTTTCTGCAAGAGTTTCAGCCATTTTAACTCACTGATGTTACACAGAGGAATATCAGACTAAACTAAAGCCCGCCGATTTTGAGTCCCACTCATCTTTTCAAGATTGATGGTCCCGTAAGAAGTCCTCTGAGGTGACAAATTAGTGCTTGGCCGAAAATTAGGTAACTACATGATATTTAATGGTATTCAGTATCGAACAAATCTTCATCCTGTGAAATTGAAGAAATGTCATTTAATATCAGCAATTTGGGTATTTTTCGGCCAAGCACAAATTAGTCGATTTTAGGGGTCTCTCAACCATTCGAGACAACCGTTCCTTTCATTCTGCAGCGTTCTGAGTATCCGAATTTTTTCAAAGAATTTCAGGATATTACACTCTGCGTAACGTCAGTTATAGCCTTGTCTTTGGCAAAGGCGATAAGCCCAGTCTTCCAACGGGTCCAGTTTTCTTTCGGCACGACACTTTGCATTGATCCCGCGTAATAGTGCCCCGCGTAAATCGGATGCGGGATTGTGCTTGCATTGCCCCGTGATGATTCCGTAGCGAAACACGGCCTCGCACCGTTGCCGAGTTCCGGGAATACATGATTCCAGAAGGTACTGAAAGGAAGGATGGTGCCCAGAGCGGGAATCGAACCCGCACGACCGTTCGGTCGAAGGATTTTAAGTCCTTTGCGTCTACCAGTTCCGCCATCCGGGCGTGACCAACATGGTTCCAGCCCCGGAGTGAACAGTCAATCGGGCAGTGGAAGCGAACGAGGATTTTTCATCCGGAGAGGTAGCCCGCGCCGCTGATCTTGATGGTTGCCAGCGAGCGGTCACGCCAGGTCCGGAGGGTGTTGTAGAGCGGGTTGCCCTCAGCACGAATGGAAAAAGCTCGGTTGTTGCGGATGAGCATGATGAGGTTCTGCGAGTCGTAGTAGCGCATTTCCAGCCGCGTGGTGAAGTTGGGGCCGTGGAAGGCGGCGAGCAGGACGTAGCTGAGCCGTTCTCGTCGGTACTGCCGGGGTGAGGACCGCCTGATGATCAGGGCGACCGACGAATCCCGCGTGGCGAGGTCGCAAACCTGTTCGGCACACTTGATCGTGTGAAAGCGCGTCTGTTGGATCAGCAGATTCAGCACCCCGATGGTCTCATTGAGTTCCGTGTGCTTCCGTGCGGCGGAGGCGGAGGTGCCCATGCCCCACAGCAGGGCGGCGCAACATCCGGCTACAAAAAACAGTTGCCTCATCTCTTCCTTCCATGCGAGAATGAACATGCACCCAAAAAAATGGCGGAACGGGCTTGCATGTTTTCCCAACTCTCTGCAAACTTTGACCCATTCACGCCACCAACCCACAACTCGTGACTTAGGAGACCCCATGCGACTCGTCTGGAAAGGATTGATGACGGCCTTGCTGGCCCTGACCCTCTGCCTGCCCGCTTACGCCAAGAAGGTACCGATAGGGATGCTCGCCAACCCGCAGGGCAAGGTGGAGTACACCAAGAACGGCAAGAAGTGGAAGAAGGTCCGCCGCAACAAATTCATGTACAAGGGCTACATGGTCCGCCTCGGAGCCGACAGTTCCGTGCAGTTCATCAACCAGAACACCGGGGAGTCCATCGCACTGACGGCCAATTCTGAGGCCAAAGTGACTCCGGAAGGGCTGGAAGCCGTGAAGGGTGAGCTAGGAGCCAAGGAGACCAACGACCTGCTCTCCGGAATGTCGAAAAAATTTGCGAAGACGCAGAAGTACACGACAGTCCGGCGCTCCGCCAAAAAGGAGGGCATCCAGCTCAAACCAGGGCATCATGTCGTTACCCCGGATTTCCCGGAGATCGGCTGGGAAAGTGTGGGGTCAACGTACAGCTACCGTCTGCACATTGGGCAGAAAGACAAAAAGACCAAGAAATGGGCCGACACAGAGGTGCTGGAGGTCCCCGCCGTTGCGGACGATTTAGTGCGGGTACAGGTCCAGCCACCCAAAAAACACATGAGATACTATGTTGAAGTCCTCAACGGCTCCAAGGTGGTGTTCACAACAAAACAACGTCATTTCAAAAGAATGACGAAGAAAAAGCTCCAGAAGTTCGATTCACAGAGCAAAAAAATTCAGGAAATGGACTCCTCGGGTTTTCTTTATGCTGGTGTTTTGAAAGACAATGGGTTACTCTTGCCCGCGATGGAATCGTATGAACGTTTTTTCGCAGAGAGTGCGGATGATGAGGACATCAACGAGTTGAGACCGTTTTTAGTGGAGGTGTATTCAAGGTTGGGGCTGAGCTTACGCAAAGCCAAGCTCCTCAGGGAGTACAAAACCAACCTCTGATTGCCTCCACCGGACAGGGTACCGGGGGGGTGCCCTGTCCTTTCTCTCAAAGGACGGGTGCTGGTCGCACGGTCTGTGCGTCTGGAAACCGCTCCTGCCATTTCCTGACTTCTCCTACAAACACATCGACCTGCTGAGGTGCAGATCCCATAAAGCGTCCGGGATCATCCAGCACCTTGCAAATGTCCTCCAACGCAAGTGGCAGTCGCTCATCGGACGCGAGCCGTTCCGGCAGGTTGTTATCGGTGCGGACGCCGTCCCGCAACTCCTGAGCGGTGGCAACGGCGTGTTCCTTGATGACCTCGTGGGCGACTTCGCGGCCACTGCCGCGCCGGACCGCTTCCATGAGTAGAGCGGTGGTGGCGAGGAAGGGCAATTCGCGCTCGATTTCCGCCTGAATCGCAGCTTCGTAAAAACCCATCTCATCGAGAACCGTGAGGGCCGCTTCAAGCTGTCCGTCTGCCGCGAAGAACGCCCCCGGAAGTGCCACCCTCCGCACCACGGAACAGGCCACGTCCCCCTCGTTCCACTGGTCTCCGGACAACCCCATCAGCATGTTTGCAAAACCGTTGAGGATTTGGTGGAAACCGCCGATGCGCTCGCAGGTCCGGGCGTTCATCTTGTGGGGCATCGCTGAGGAACCGACCTGCCCTTTCCGGAAACCTTCAGAAGCGAGTCCCTGCCCGGCCATCAGCCGCAGGGTTTTTGCAAAGCTGGAAAGCGGGGAACTGAGCGTGAAGAGCGCCTGCACGGCCTCGGCATCCAAACTTCGGGGATACACCTGACCAACCGCGTTGAGCGATGCCGGGCACTTGAGGTGGGTGCGGATTTGCTCCGTGAGTTGCTGTACCTTCTCGCCATCGCCAAGCAGTTGCCACTGGTCGAACTGGGTACCGACCGCCCCCTGCAAGCCTCGGACGGGATAGGTTTCCGCAAGGTGATCGAGCCGCTGGAGGGCTTGTAGCAGTTCCTCGCCGAACATCGCCAGCCGCTTGCCCACCGTTGTCGGTTGGGCCGGAACGTTGTGGGTGCGGGCAACGAGTAGCAGACTGCGGGTGCGGGAGGCCCAATCCGACATACGCAGCAAGACCGCAACCGCCTTGGTCCGCAGCAAGTCGAGGGAACGCAACACCTGAAGTTGCTCCACGTTGTCAGTGAGGTCACGGCTGGTGAGACCCATGTGGACGTACTCGTGTCCAGCGAGGGCACAGAATTCCTCGATGCGGGCCTTGACATCATGCCGCAGGATGCGTTCGCGTTCGGCAATGCTGGCGAGATCGACTTGGTTGCGGACCTGCTCGTAGTCGGCAATGGCGGCTTCCGGAATGGCGACACCGAGCGAGTGCTGCGCCCGCATCACGGCGATCCAGAATTCGCGCTCCAGCCGCACCTTGCCCTCCGGAGACCAAATCACGCACATCGCCGTGCTGGCGTAGCGTGAGGCAAGAATGTCAGGGATTTTCTTAGCGGTAGCAGGAGAACCGCTCATTTGTAAAGACCGACGCGGCTGCGGACCCGAGCCAGCACTTCTCGTGCAACCAGCTTGGCCTTGTCGCGTCCGGCTTCAAGGATGCCTTCGAGCTGTTCCGGATTGCTGCGCAGGGCGTTGTAGCGTTCGCGGGCGTCGGCCAGTTCCGCATTCACGCGCTCAAAGCAAAGCTGCTTGGCCTCGCCGTAGCCCAAGCCTCCGGCGCGATAGCGTTCAGCTAGAGCAGCTTGTTCATCCTCGTTGGCGAAACAACGGTAGAGCGCAAAGACCCCGCAGGTGTCCGGATCCTTGAGTTCCTCCACCGTCTTGGAGTCGGTCTGCATCTTCATCACTGCCTTGCGCAGCGTCTGCACCGGTGCAAAGAGCGGGATGATGTTGTTGTAGGACTTGCTCATCTTCTGTCCGTCCAGCCCCGGAATCGTGGCCACCTTGTTCTCAATCAACGCCTCCGGAACCACAAGGGCTTCACCATAGGTGTTGTTGAAGTGGATCGCCATGTCACGGGTCATCTCCAAGTGCTGCTGCTGGTCCTTGCCCACCGGCACGAAATTGGTGTCGTAGAGCAGGATGTCCGCTGCCATCAGGATGGGGTAGTTGTACAGCCCCATGTTGATCTCCTGCCCCTTCGTGGAAGCGTCCTTGAAGGCATGGGCGCGGTCGAGCAAGCCTTTGCCCGTGACGCAGGAGAGCATCCACGTCAGTTCAGTGACTTCCGGGACATCCGACTGCCGATAGAAGGTGTGGCGGTCAAAGTCCATCCCCAACGCGGCAAAAGTCGCGGTCAGGTCATAGGTGTACTCTTGGAGCAGTGGCGCCTCGCGGAGCGTTGTGAGGGCATGGTAATCCGCGATAAAATAAAAGGTTTCGTGGATTTCCTGAAGCTTAAGGGCAGGGCGGATCATGCCCAGATAGTTCCCCAAGTGGGGCGTTCCCGTGGGCTTGATCCCGGAGAGTGAGCGGAGTGTCGCCGTCATGCTCCGGCGGCGGCAGTCTCGGCGGTGGCGATGATGTGGATCGACCTCCGGTTCCTCGGGCCTCCCTTGTTAAACTTCACAAAGCCATCGATCAGCGCAAAGAGCGTGAAATCGTTGCCAGTGCCGACGTTCTTGCCGGCGTGGAAGCTGGAGCCGACTTGGCGGACGAGAATATTGCCAGCGCGGACAAACTCCCCGCCGAACTTCTTGACGCCACGGCGCTTGCCTGCGGAGTCGCGTCCATTGTGGCTACTGCCACCTGCTTTCTTGTGTGCCATCGTGCGATACGGAGTTGGGGTTCAAAGTCGTCAGGATTGGATCGCGTCGATCTTCACGACCGTGTGCCGTTGGCGGTGCCCCTGCTTCTTGCGGTAGCCCTTGCGGCGCTTGCGCTTGAAGATGATGATCTTCTTGGCCTTGCGCTCTTCCACCACCGTGCCCTGAATCTTGGCTCCGGCAACGAGCGGCTGGCCGACTTGCACCTCACCGTCGTCCTGACTGACGAGCAACACCTGATCGTTCTCGTAGGCGTCCCCAGGTTGGGCTTCAAAGCGGTTCATCCAAACGGTCTCTCCGGGACTCACCCGAAGTTGGTGTCCGCCGGCGCGAATAATTGCGTACATGGTCTTGCTGTCCTGATTGGGGTCTCAAATGAGCAAACCCTATTTATAGCGGGTTCCCGGGCGCTTGGCAAGGCATTTCGATACCAAAGCCCTTCACAGCCCAACCTAACACCTTTGAGGTTTCGAGAGGCAAGTATGTGTGGTATACTATTTTTCGAAAGAAATCAAGTCCACTCAAACAAACACTCTCACGCTTTCAGCATGCCCAGACTCAACCCCCGCTTGCTGATGTACAGTTCATTGGGCGTGGAACTCGGCCTTTCCGTGGTGGTCGGATTCTGGCTGGGAAGCTGGCTGGACGGGGTGTTCGACACTGATCCGTGGCTGCTGTTCGTCTTTGGGCTGGCGGGAATCGTGGCAGGCTACCGCAGCATCTACCGGCTGCACCGCCGAGTGCAGCAGGACAGTCGTGAGGAGTCCGGCGACTCCACGTCTTCGACACCGAACAACGGATGACCCCGGGCGTTTCCGAAACCGAGACCAATCCCAGCACCGCGATTTCTCGGACTCTGGTTCGGATCCGCAACCTCCTCTTCGTCGTCAGTGCTGGGTTGGCCTTAGCCACAAGCCCCTTCGGACTTGACGTGGTGGTGGGTTCTCTGATAGGATCAACAGTTGTGGTTTTAAACGTGCTGGGTTCAGCATGGCCCATCCGGCAGTTGTTGCTGCATCAGCGCATTCACCCCATGCTCGTGCTGTTCCAACTGCTCAAGTTGGGGCTATCCGGAGTGGTGCTGTACTTGGCTATCCTCCACTTTGAAGTTTCGGCAACTGGATTGCTCATTGGGCTTTCCAACATCATCTTGACCTCGCTGCTCTACACCGTCCTGAATTCTAGGTCTCCCGGCAACGAATCGCCTCCTACAAACACCTAATGCTTTGCAAACGACTCGGACTCGTTGGTTTTTTTCTTATGCTGGCCTCCCCGGTGTTTGCCGCAGCGGGCGGATTCACATGGTCGCACCTCCTGCTCGGCTGGCTGGAGGCACCGCTAGTGGAATGGGGCATTGACCCTTTGCCGATTCTGGACATGCTGATCGTCGCGGTCGTACTGATCGTGGTCGCCTTCATCGCGGGGAAACCCTTCCGCAGCACTGAGATGCGCGAACCCACAGGACAGGCCGACTTGGCGCACTTCGCAGAAGTCACGGTGGACGGAATTTTGTCCTTCTTGAGTGGAATCATTAAACACGGCGTGGGCGCACGTCCGGTGTTGCCACTGCTGGGAACCTATGGCCTTTTCATCCTCTTCCTCAACCTTTCCGGTCTGATTCCGGGCTTTAACCCGCCGACCGATCAGTTCAACGTCACCATTGCTTTTGCCGTCATCATTTTCGTATTGACGCACTATCTGGGGATCAAGCAGAACGGTAGCCACTACATCAAGCAGTTTTTGGGGCCGATGCCCGTACTCGTCCCTCTGATGCTTCCTATCGAAATCATCAGCCATCTCGTCCGACCCCTCTCGCTCTCCATCCGCTTGTTTGGGAACATGACGGGAGACCACAAGGTGGTGTTGATCTTCTCCGCGATCTTAGCGGTGGGTCTGCCTATCCCCTTCATGGGCATGGGTATTTTGGTGTCAGTGCTGCAAGCCTTCGTGTTTGTGTTGCTGTCCGCCATTTATTTTGAAATGGCGATGAGTGAAGCTCACTGATCGCAAAACCTCAATCAACGGAACAAGGAATTCCATGAAAAAATTGCTCCTGTTCATCGGACTGATGGCTGTGGGTGCACCCCTCTACGCCGCAGAGTATGGAGAAATGGCAACATTCGGAATCGCGCTGGGCGCAGGACTGGCCATTGGCATCGCCGCACTCGGTGGCGGCATCGGCCAAGGCATGGCCATGCGCGGTGCCCTCGAAGGCATCGCTCGCAACCCGAACGCTACGGACAAAATCTTCACCCCCATGATCATCGGCCTCGCCCTCATCGAGTCCCTCGTGATCTACGGTTTGGTGATCGCGTTCATGCTTCAGGGCAAGATCTGACCCTGCCGCCGCAGCCTCTGGGCTGCTGCACTCCGCCCCTGTGGTGGAATCCACCGCACCGCCAAGCTTGTTTTTACAAATCTTGGCATGATCGCAGACCGGGATTTCTACAGCCTCCTGCGTCAGCAGGAGTTACTGCTGCGCCCCAACCGCTCTTCCTCCCAGCTCGGATTCCATCCGCTCTCGCACCGGGGTCGCAGTCTGGAATTTTCAGAGTACCGTGAATACCACCCCGGAGAGGATTTGCGTGATCTCGACTGGAAGCTCTTCGCCCGCACTGACCGCTACTACGTCAAACAACGCGACAGCCACACGCCTGCTACTGCGTTGCTACTCGTTGATGATTCTGCGTCCATGCAATTTCACTCGAAGCGAGCCACGGTTTCCAAACTCCGAACTGCCCTACTCTGCGCATTCGCATTCGCGTATGTCCTGCATCGCCAAGGCGACGCTCTCGCCTTCCGGACCCTTTCGCAAGCTCAACCGACAGTGCCACCACGCACCTCGCGACGAGCGTTCCGACACCTCGTCCAGAGCTTGAAAAAAGCCGATCAGGCTGAACCTGTGTCAGCAGTGGTTGGAGGTCCGGAGGCTTTGGATTTGCGCCCGAAATCGGTGGACCACCTGTTCTTCATCTCGGATTTCCTGATTCCGGAAGTGCAGCAAACCTCGTGGCTGGACGCACTCCAGCAGGTGGCATTTCGCTCCACCTGCATTCGGGTGCTCGATCCCTTTGAGGCGAATCCGGACGACAGTGTTTCGCATTTGGAGGAACTGGAGTTTCCCAAGGCAAACCGAGTGGTGGGTCCCGAAGACTGGCAGGACTACCGGGAGCGCTTCCGAGAACATGGGGAGCAGTGGGCCCAAGCGTGTAAAGCCCGCCGCTTTGCGTGGCACGAATTGTCGTCTGGAGGTGAGGTGCCAGTGGCGATTCGGACGTTGCTGGGAACGCCGGGGTTGGTGCCGGGGGGAGGTCGGCTCAGGTGATGGATTTCGCTACGCTGGTTCTGCCTTGGCAGTTTTTGGAGTCGTGTCAATATCCGGAGCAGGTGAGGTGTCCGCAAGCGTTTCCTTGAGCGAGTCGGTTCCGGAAGCTTCGTCTTTCTGGACGATTTCCTCGGAAGCTTCAACTTGAGCCGCTTTTTCAGCAGGTTTGCTTTCCAGCGCGTCAGCAATCGCTTCCAGCTTGCCTGACGTGTCGAGATTCGAGAACGGAAGCTTGGCCTGTTTGGCGACACTGCCGAACTCGCTCTCCAATTCCGTCTTGGCGTCTTTCACGTCCTTGAGATCGATCTCGCGCTCGATGTCGCGCATCTCATCCTGGACGGTGGTGCGAACGTCATTGGTCGCCCGCTTGAGTTGCACCAAGCCTCGACCCACAGAGCGCATTACACCCGGAAGCTTGTCGGGACCGATGAAAATAAGCGCGACAACAACGATAACCATCATTTCCGGGAAACCGATACCAAACATGAGAAGCCTTTTCTGTAGTAATTTTGCGCATCTGCGCCGATATTGAGTGAAATAGATTATTTTATCTTGGACTCCACAAGAACGCAAATGCCCTGTGACTACATCGCCGTTTTGGATTTCGGCAGCCAGTACGCCCACTTGATCGCCAAGCGCCTGCGCCACCTCGGATTCTACACCGAGATCCATGCACCCGTCACCGACCGCGCCACCCTCGAAAATGCACGAGGACTCGTCCTCTCCGGAGGCCCGGCCTCGGTGTTTGCGGAAGACGCGCCCGTGTTCAACCCCGATTTGCTGAACCTCGACCTGCCGATCCTTGGCCTTTGCTACGGCCACCAACTCGTGGCCCGCAAGTTTGGAGGCGTGATCAAAAACACCGGAATTGGCGAGTTCGGCAAGGCGCAGCTCCAGAGAGTCGCGGATTCCCCGCTTTGGGAAGGGGTGGCGTTTCCAAGCCAAGTCTGGATGAGCCACCAGGACAGCGTGACTGAATGCCCTCCGGACTTCCGGGCTATCGCCGCAACCGCCCCCGGTCAACTCACCGCGCTCCAGCACCAGCAGCGTCCGGTCTTCACACTCCAGTTCCATCCGGAAGTCACCGACTCTGTATGCGGCACCACCATCCTTGGCAACTTTGCACGGCTCTGCAACGTCCGTGGCCGCTGGACGATGGCAGCCTTCATCACCGCAACAGCCCTCCGGATTCAGGAGGAAGTCGGCGAGCGCAAGGTGTTGATGTTTCTCAGCGGTGGAGTGGATTCCTCGGTCGCTTTTGCACTGCTCGTCAAGACGCTGGGAACGGAGCGGGTGCAAGGCTTGTTCATCGACAACGGATTCATGCGCAAGCACGAAGGCAAGCAAATCATGGAGCGTTACCGTCACCTCGGCTACTCAAACGTTGAGGCACGGGACTACAGTGCAACCTTTCTAGCCGCTGTTTCCGGCATCACCAATCCGCAAGCAAAGCGCAAGGCCATCGGCGCAACTTTCATCCAAATGCGCGACCGCTTTCTCCAAGAACTCAACCTGCGGCCTGAAGAGTGGATGCTGGGGCAGGGCACGCTCTACCCGGACATCATCGAGTCCGGCGGCACCGCACACGCCAACGTCATCAAGTCGCACCATAACCGCGTGCAGGAGGTGGTGGACCTGATGGCGTCCGGACAGGTCGTTGAACCGCTCAGGGATCTTTACAAGGACGAGGTTCGGCAGGTGGGCAAGTTGCTTGACTTGCCAGAGGAACTCGTTTGGCGGCATCCGTTTCCGGGACCAGGCCTCGCGATCAATGTCCTCTGCACCAACGGCAACGAGGAATTTCTGGAAGAAACCGCTACGGAAAAGGCGATTCGCGCCTGCTTCAACGATCCGAATGTGCGGGCCGCTGTACTGCCTGTGCGTTCCGTCGGAGTGCAGGGCGATCAGCGCACCTACACCTCGCCCGCGACCCTTTGGAACACCCCCTGCGACTGGGACTGGCTGGAGGAGACTTCTATCCGCATCACCAACACCGTGCGCTCCGTCAACCGTGTGGTGCTGGTACTCAATAGGCAGGGTGGATTAGCTCCGGAAACCCAAGCACTCGATTTCCTACTGCGGGAAGCCTACTGCACCAAGGATCGGCTTGCTCTCCTCCGAGAGGCCGATGTGCTGGCGACCCAAGCCTTGGAGCACCACGGTCTCATGCACGAAATCTTCCAACTGCTCGTCATCCTGCTCCCCATCTCTCGGAGCGGCCACAACGACAGCGTGGTGCTGCGCCCCGTGGTTTCCGAAGACGTGATGACTGCGCAGTTCGCTCGCCTCGACTGGAATCTGCTGGATGCGCTCACCGTCGACTTGCTCGAACTTCCGGGGGTGGACACCGTCTTCTACGACATTTCCCACAAGCCGCCAGCCACCTTTGGGTGGGAGTGAATTCGTTCGGTTTTGCGGGATTTACAGGAATTGGCAGGACTGGAGGTGTCGAGCGGGATCGAACCGCTGTACGAGGTTTTGCAGACCTCTGCCTAACCACTCGGCCACGACACCTTCCACTCCTTTCAGTTTAGTCGCCTCCCTTGGAAATTCAAGTGGAAACCCTGATTCCCCTTGCACCTCCCAGCAAAATTTGTATCCTGACTAATTGCCCGCCTGAAATGCCGAGGTGGTGGAACTGGTAGACACGCTGTCTTGAGGGGGCAGTGGGCTATGCCCGTGGGGGTTCGAGTCCCCCTCTCGGCACCATCCTAATTTTTTCTAGTAATTTCAGTATATTAAACCGTCATATTCTACGACTGCTCAGCTTTTACTCACGCGAATTCAACCCGTCAGTGCAACAGGTGGGTTGCTTCCGGAGCATGACCGAGTTGCTGAGGGTCCGTGGATTTGTTATCCGCGATGACCAGAACCTGCGGATTCGGTCGGTGGACTCTCATTCGTCTCACGATTCACGGATCGGCTCACGATTGCCAACCAGGGTTGTTCATGACGGGGTTTGTCCGCAGGGCGGTAATAGTGATGCAAAATCTCGAAACCAGCCGCTTTCAGATAGGACTGGCTGGCCTCCAATTCCATGTAATGACCGTACCGTTGTCCTTGCCACCCTTCATCGTTACCGCGAGGATTCGAAGAAAACAGGATGCCGCCGGGTCGCAGGGCGTCGTGTAATTCATTGAGAACTCCGGGCAATGCCTGACTGGGGACATGGAAGAGCGAGGCGTTGGCGAAGATGCCATCGAATCCGGCTTTCGGCAATTCCAAGTCAAGAAAGCTTTGTTGAAGGATCGGACACTGCGTGTAACGACGGGCGAGCCTGCAAAACTCCGTACTGCCGTCCAAGCCGACAGGACGATGCCCCAATGCTTTGAAATGCTTGATGTCTCGCCCAGGTCCGCATCCAAAATCCAAGAGGTCGAGCGACTTTCCCGGAAGGCAAGCCGATAAGAAGGCTTCGTGGTTTTGCGTGACATCGTGGTCTTTTGTCCCTTCCCAAAAAGATTGGGCATCGTCATCGTAATGGCGAAGGGTGACCGTTTCGATTTCATTCAGTTCTGCGGAATTCAAACGAGGCAACATTTTCTGCAATACATTCGATTGTTTATTGAAACTGGGGTTGGCTAACGCCTGCCTCATGGGCGCAATCAGGTAGATCTTTTTTTGCGCTCTTGCTCTTTTGAAAAAAACGGGCTACCTGATTGCACCCATGCAAGCAATTGTTATATAAAATTAGCACTTAACTTGAATTCAAGGCTTACGGATTATGAGCTTTCCAATTCGATGATTCAAGTTCCATTTCAGAGAAAGTAGCAACAAAATTTGACTCTGTTGGACTGCAAGCGTACACACCAAAAGTAACAGTGTTCTCTGGAACCAAAGGTGGATTTGATTTACCCATTTGCTCTGTTGTTTCTCCTAACTTATGCAAGTGAAATATTCTCATCTGTTTAAAATTAACACTGTCAAATGAGCTTTCAACTAAAAAATCAGAGCCTCTACGGCTTAATCTATACCAAATACCACTTATTGTATCAATATCAGTTGTTGCCCAATCAGAGTAACCTAAATTGGTTACAACACTACCAAGTCGAGAAAAGTTCTCATTTTCATATTCGATTGAAGCTTTAAACCAATTTTCACTGTCAAGGTAAATAATTATACCACATTGATCAAATAACGATTTATAGTCAAAGTTAACTTTAACCGTAAATGTAAAATTGATACCGGATTCAAATTGCAATGCTGGGGCATTATCATTTCTGAACCCATAATACGATCTTTGCCAAAAATCTGTTTTCGGAGTTGTTTTAATTACAACGGTTTCTGAGTCTATAGAACAAGATTCAGATTTATTTAACCAACAACCTGTGCCCAAATCTATCTGCATACGCTCACCTTTGTCTTATTAGGTTTTACTTGAATGTTTTGCCCGTTGCTGCATTAAGATAGATACGATTGCTCTTTGTTATGCCTCCACAATATATGAAATATACTGGCTTGGGTTTGTGATTGGTTGATCTCCATCAACCACCCATTTCTTTAAAATCTCCAAGCTTGTATTTAACTGACCGCGGATCAACTCAAACTCTATCCGCAACGCTTTGCCGTGTAACAAAGAGCGTTACTGCGACTCCAGCAGCCCCGTGAGGTAGCTGGCGACTCCAGCCGCACAGATGCCACGGAACGAGAGGCAGCGCGCCTGTCCGAGCTTTTCGCCTTCCGGGGTGTACACATAAACCCAGAAGGTCGTCCAGTCGTAGAGCGCGAGCAGCTTGCCCTTGGTGTCGTAGAGCCGTCGGTTGGCGGCGCGTCCCACCCAGTCCTGCTTGCCTCCATCCCGGACGACAAAGAGTTGGAAGCGTCCGTCGGCCTTGACAAATCCTACTCGGCCTTTGGGCTGTCCCGCAGGATCGAGCAGTTCCACATAATCTATGTACACATGCGCCCGACCAATCATTTTTTTCTGCGGGTTGAGGATTTCCGTCTTGAGCGGCAGGGCGTGGCCCCATCCGGAGGACAAGGCGAGCAGTCCAAAGGCGAGCACTCCGGTTGTGAGCAAGTGTTTCATACGAGGTTCCATCTTGCCTCGTGCCATGCAAGAAACCCTCCGATCTGTTGGTTGTGATTGCAACGAATTCCTGAAAGAATGAGTGAACATTTTTGTGAATTTCAACGAGGCCACCATGCACAACTCCAAACTTCTGCTCTTCACCCTCGTCCTAATTTTCTGGACACAACCCCTCCTTGCTGACCCCAGAGCAGGGTGGGGCTTAGGATTTGGAGGAGGTTCCTTAGAGCCTATCAACGCCAGTTCCGGTACAAGTTACCAAACCTCATCCGTTTATGGTGGGACTTTAGACTACCAATGGCCACTGGGGAAATCCTTTTCGGCATTAATCACCTACGCTGAACATGTCGGCAAAGGGGAACTGCCCAACAACACCAAGTACAAGTACTACAAAACGAATCTCCTCGGCGCAGAGTTGCGGGCTTGGATGGGTTCCTTTTTCGTTGGGGTTCACGGCGGGCAGTACTACCTCGCCTGGATTGAATCGCTGAGTTCCTACTCCGGGATTGCATCCGCTGGTGGCAACGGCTACGGACTTGGCTTTGAAACCAAATCAGGCTGGATGTTCTCTGCGTATCACGAGCAAAGTAGCACCTTCACATCGAGCGAGTTTCCGGACCAGAAGGTGGAGGGCAATCGTCTCGTGCTGGGCTACCGCTGGCCCTAGTCTCCGGAACAAGCCCCCGCTAAGAGCGGAGGTTTGAACCTTCATCGGCTGCCACGCTATCTTCATGCGGCAGTTCGGGTTCCGGAGTTTCGAGGGTTCTCTGAGTTTCCAAAAATCCATCCAGACTCGCGGCCACCTGCGCTCCGATCAGGATGACGACCCACGACACAAAGACCCAGACAAAGAGCAGCGGAATTGTCGCCAAAGCTCCGTAAATCGCCTGGTAGACAGGAAAATGGGTGAGGTAGAACACAAAGGCGGATTTGGAAAATTCAAACAGCAGCGTAGCAATGACGGCTCCACTCACGGCACTCCAAAAATGCACATGGGTGTTGGGCACCACTATGTAGAGCAACAGGAAGGAGAACAAAGACCCCAGATACGGCAGTGTTGCCAAAAACCAGTTCCGCACGACAATCAGCGTGTTTTCCTCAAAACCTATCAATGCAAGCAGGTAGGAGGACGCCACCAAGCTGGTTCCGATCAAAACCGGCCCCAGCGTCAGCACCATTCCGTAAATGGAGAAGGACACAACCAGTCGTCGGTTCTTGCGGACCCGCCAGATGTGATTCAGTGTGTGGTCAATCGAAGCCACCAGCATCAAGGCCACCACGATCAGCACGGCCAAACCCACCGAGGTCATGCGAGAGGCATTTTCGACAAAGCGGATCAAGTGATCCTGAATCGTTGCTCCCAATGAGGGAACAAAGTTCCTGAAGACAAATGCTTCCACCTCACCCCGCCACTCCTGAAAAACTGGAATGAGCGAAAAGGCGGAAAAGAGCACTGTGATCAGTGGCACCAACGAGAGCAGCGTGACATACGCCAGATAGCCCGCATAAACGAGAATCCGGTCTTCATGAAACTGCTTACGGAGGTAGCGAAGATAGGAGCTGGTGGTTTTCAAGGCCGAGGGCCAATCCTTAAACATTTGCGTGAGAGTTCCTGTTTGTTGAAAATACTAGCCTGCGCACGGAACGTACCACGGTGTTGCAACTGAAGCAATTGAAGAAATAACCATGCTTGCCCAACTGCTCAACCACCTCAACGTTTGGTTTGAGGGCTTGCCCGACCGTTTGCGCCCGCGCCGCCGTGCGATTTGGCTTGGCGTCGTGCTGCTCACCCTTGTGATTGCCGGAGGCGGCTACTGGGTCAAGTTCGACATGACGCTGGATGCGTACTTTCAGGACGATGACCCGATGAAGCAGAACCTCGACCGCTTCCGGATGATCTTCGGCAGCGACGAATCGAGCTATGTCATCTACCGCGCCAAGGACGGGGACATCTTCTCGGACGCCTCGCTGCGAGCGGTGCGGGGCATTCAGGAGGACTTGCAGCAGTACCGCCTGAAACTGGAGTCCGGAGCCTCACACCCGCTGGATCATATTGCAGATGTGCAAACTCTGCTCAACGCTTCCTACATGGAAGCCACTGAGGATACGCTGATTGCCCGCAAGTTCATCGGCGACCGCTTTCCGCAAACCGAAGCGGAGCGCGAAAGCCTGCGCAAAGCGGCACAGGAGCATCCGGACTATCCCCTGCTCTACCTCTCCGAGGACTCGCAGTACGGGGGCATTATGATCCGCACGGATTTCGGGACGCACCTCAAACCAAAGGCAGAGGAGGATTCCACAACCGCAACCGCTGTGGAAGGCTCCACCACAGACGATTATGGCTTTGGCAGCGAAGAAGACACGCTGCTCGACCTCTCCGGAACAAAAATCGAAGTTGTCCATGTTGGACGCACCGAGGGGCTTCCGGAGTTTCAGGCCACCGAGATGGAGGAGTATGTGAACTTCGCCGAGGCACTCTACGAAATCCTCAACAAGCCGGAGTACACCAAGCACCTGGAGTACCATCCGGTGGGGATGGCGGAAATCATGCACTTCATGATGGACATGATGATGACCGAATTGGGCTTCATTGCCGTCGGTTCGATTCTGCTCATCCTACTCACGCTCGCCCTGCTTTTCCGCTCCTTCAGCGGGATGGTCTGGCCCACGCTGCTTGTGGTCATCACCACGCTGTGGGTGATCGGGGGCGTGGGCTGGACGGGCATGGAGATGAGTTCGATGGTTTCGATTCTCGTTTATGTCATCCTCGCCGTCGGGGTTGCCGATGCCGTCCACATCCTTTCCGGTTATCTTTTTTTCCGCAATCAGGGCGAGGCCCACGAACGAGCTTTGCGCTCGACCTTCCGTAAATCCGGGCTGGCCTGTCTGCTCACCAGTATCACCACCAGCATCGGCCTGACCGCTCTGCTGTTTGTGCCCATTGTGCCGATCCAAACCTTCGGTCTCTTTGCATCCATTGGAGTGCTACTTGCCCTTGGCTTCACAATCTTTCTGCTGCCGCTGATGCTCGACCTCTGGTCGCCCTTCTCGAAAAAACGGGCGGCTTCCGTAGTTCAAGGCGGCAAGCCCCATGTCGTGCAGCGTGTCCTGCGCTTGGTGGAACCGTTAAGCCACCGCTATCCGTGGACGGTGACGCTGGTGTTTTCCGTCATGGGTGCGGTGCTGCTGGTCGGTGCGTTCCGGATTCATGTCGATTCCAATCTCGTCAACATCATCAAGGAAGGTGCCTCGTTACGCACGACTTATGAGTTGGTGGACCGTGTCATGAGCGGCACAAACAACATGCAAATCCTCATCAACGCCAACCAGACCGACGCCCTGCGTGATCCGGAAATGCTGAAGGCGATGGCTGATTTGCAACGGCACTTGGAGGAAATCTACCCGCATTTGGTGACGCGCACCCACTCGCTAGTGGATATCACCAAGGATTCGTTTCGAGCGCTCAACGAGGGTCGTCAGGAGATGTACCGCCTTCCGGAAGATCCGGCGGTGCTGGGCAACACGCTGTTCATGTTCAATAACGCAAACCCCAAGGACCGCCGCCGTGTCGTCACCGATGACTACGCGATGGGGCAGATTTCCGTGAGCCTGCGCAACGCCGGGTCACACGAATACAGCCAAGTCATTGCTGCCGTCAAAGCATGGGCCACTCAGCGTTTTGCCCCGCTCCAGACAAATTATCCGGACTTGGAGGTCGGCGTCACCGGGACACTTGCCCTGATGATGAAGCTCACGGACTACATCAGTTGGTCGCAAATCAAGAGCTTCGGGTTGGCGCTGGTGGTGATCTCCGTGCTGCTGCTGCTGGTCTTCGGTTCGGTTCGTGCGGGGCTGGTCGCGCTCTTCCCCAACCTCTTCCCGATCCTCTCCATCTTCGGATTGATGGGTTGGCTGGGCATTCCGCTCGACACGGACACCCTGCTGGTTGCTCCCATCACCATCGGCATCGCCGTGGACGACACCATTCACTTCCTCACCCACTACCGCACCGAAGTCGTCCAGCACGGCGACCTCAAGCGGGCCGTGATCCAATCCTTCCGCGAAACCGGACAGGCGATTACCTTCACTTCGATCATCCTTTCGCTCGGCTTCCTGATCTTTCTCTTTTCCTCGCACAACGGCCTCAGCAACTTCGGAGTGATGAGCGCGGTCGCCTTCTTCGTTGCCGTCCTCGCCGACCTCTTTCTGCTGCCCTCGCTCTGCTTGCTGACAGGGTTACGGTTTGGGCAGGAGCCGGAACCCGTAAGGGCCGGCCATACCCGCGAACCCACCGTGTAGATGGTTTCCCTCTTGAGAGTTGTTCCTCAAAAATCTGGAAAAATAATTGTAAACCAAGGAAAACGTACCGGAACAACACCGTCTATTTGCAAAACTCTCAACGCTCCAGAGCGGGGACTATTCACTTTTACTTGCACCCAGTTTGTCAATCTCGATCTGCAATTGCGTCCACGCTTTGCGGAGGGCGGCCTCCACTGCTGCGGGAGTTTTTTCCCGCACCAGCACAAACCCCAGATACCGTGCGTCGTGCGGCAGGGCGCGAACTGTGGTGCCGTTGGGCAGCGATTGCACCGCCTCCAGCACTCCAGAAATTTCACGAACCGCGTCCCAGCCTACGATGGTGTGCAGGGTTCCATCTTTTGGAATTGGCAGCATCAGTGCCCCGCAAGCGTGGCTGGTGGTTTGGGCGGTCTGCATGTCCCGGCCCAGTGCGTGGCACAGGATCAACGTTTCCAGTGACATCCCTCCGCTGAAGGCCAGCATCCGCGAACACAGCCCTCCAATCGTGCGGGCGGCACACTCCAGCATCCAGACCTTTCCTTGGTGAATCCGGGCTTCCGCGTGAACCGGACCTGTGGTCAACCCCAGTGCCTGCGCAGTTTGCTCCACTTCCTTCCGAATTCGCTGCTGCACGGCTTCCGGAAGGCGCGACGGCGCAACATAGAGCATTTCCGCAAAGGTCGGCCCTGTCAACGGATCGGGTTTGTCAAAGAGGGCCAGCGTCTGTAATCGTCCATCGGTCAGCACTCCTTCCAGCGAGACCTCGCGTCCGGGCAGGTAGTCCTCCACCAGCACCCATTTCGCTCGCTCCCCTCCTCGCTTCCGAAGCTCTGGATCAGCGAGCATTTCCTGTAGAGTTCGGAATGCTGTACTGAATTCGTCCGGAGCATTAGCCCGCAGCACACCTTGGCTGGCGGCCAAAAAGGTTGGTTTGAGTACGCAGGGATAGCGGATGGCAGCCCGCAGTGTTTCCGGATCGGATGCCACCGAAAAACGCTGAAAACCAGGACTGGCAAGGCCCGCCTTGGCGAGGCACTGCCGCATCCTAAACTTGTCGCGAGTCAATGAAACTGAGGTCGGTGAGTTGTGCGGAATCCTCAAACGCTGGTTCGCCTGTGCGGCCAATTCCACGGATTCGTCATCCACGCCCAGCACCACACGGAGCGGATGGCGCGAGTGCAATTCGGAAATGGCTGTAAGTGAAATTTCCGTCTCGCCAAAATCAAGAACCAGCGTCCGCTCCGGAACCAACTCCGCCAGCACTTGGGGTTGATCCGTGCCGACATGCACCTCCAGATCGAGTGCGTGAGCTGCTTCAAGAAAATCGTGAGTCCGGTAGCTTGAGGCTGGGATCAGCAGCAGAACCGCAGGAGCGGTCATGATTGCCCCTGGCCAAGCAAGCCCTCAAGCCGCACCTGAAATTCCCGACGACGGACCCGCTCGCACTCAGGGGTGTTGGAGCGCTCCCAATCCTTGCTGTCGATGGGCAGCAACTGACGTATGATTGCTTCCAAAGCTTGTTCCTCTTGAAAGGGTATATCCCAAAACGCTTGCTCACGTTCCGTGCCATCCGTTTCTCGAAGTAACTGCACCTTCCAGCCGAGAAAGCGTTGGCGTGAAGCTTCGTTCCGGAAAAGGGTGCGGATCAGGTATTCCCGCTCCAACTCCGGAATGCACACGCCAAACTGCAAAACCTGTTCCGGTGGTCGGTGGTCGGTTTCCGGAAAGAGATCAGCCGGAATTCCCACAAGGCAATCCAGTGTGCTGCTCTCGGTGGAAACGTTTAGTTCCCGGAATTCCAGTGGCAGCCACAGCGGTTTCGAGGGGCCGGATGTTGTGACGACGGAAAGCGTCAACCGCTCCCGATTGCGAGCATCCCACGCCTCCAATTCGACGGGGTGGGGGTCGTCTTCCAGCAAACGCACGATTTCGATGCGCTCCCGGACGCTACGGGTGATAGCCTGCGGAACCGGATGCCACGACACTGGAATTCCGGTGGTGCCGTCAAGCAGGCGTTTCAGATTGCCTGCATCAAGCAGCCATTCCATCACGGTTTGCCGTAGGTCCGCCAGCACGAAAACTCCTCTTGGTTCCGCACTTCCGTGATCCACCACCTCGAACACCTGTCGCTCTCCACAGCGCAGAATGCGTTTCCAGCCCGGAGGATGCTGTTTGAGCCAGTTGCGGAAAGAACGCTGTTGCACACAACGGTTGAAGTGCGGCTGAGCGAGTTTGGCAAGTTCAAGGCGGCGGGGTTTCAGTCCGGAGTGGAGCGGTTCCGGCCACGGCAGAAATAAGTCCGGCACCTCAAATCCCACCAGCCGTGCTTGCAGGAAACTCCGAAAACTCTGCTCGTCCGGAAAGCAAATGCCCGCAGCCATGCGTACAAATGCGACCGGACGCGCCCCGAATTCCGCATCCTCCACGGCAACCACGATCGCCTGTTCCACGCCGGGAAAGGCCAACAACTTGCGTTCGATGCGCTCTGGATGCACGTTCTCCCCACCCGTGATGAACATCGCATCCTTGCGTCCCAGCACCTCCAGTCGCTCCCCGTCCCAACGGCCCAAGTCCCCGGTCGCAAACCAGCCTTCGGCATCAAAAGGCTGTTGGAGCCCAGAATCCGTGAGGTAGCCGAGAAAGCGAGTTTTGCCCCGGACATGAATCGCACCGGATTCGTCAATGCGCAGTTCCCGGTGCGGCAGTACGGCGGCGGCGGTTTCCCAACGACCCTCGCGTTTTCGCAAGGGTCCGGTTGCCACCTGCGAGGCCAGTTCCGTGCAGCCGTAGCTGGCGAAAACTGGAAGTCCCAACTCGCCTGCCTGCTGAAGCAGCGGTTCCGGAATCAGCGCACCGCCCAGCAGGATGAGCTTGAGCCGTTGCAAGGCTGCACACCCTTCCGCAGTTTGCAGTAGCCGGTGGAATTGCGTGGGCACCAGCGATAGGTGCGTGATGCCCTGCATTGCAATCGTGCGGGCGAGGTCATGCCGATTCGCAGGGATCACCAGCGCAGCGCCCGCCAGCAGCGTGCGGAACACAATCGCCAAACCACCAACATGATGCAGGGGCAGGGACAGCAACCAGCGATCTCCCGATTTTAGCGGCATCACCTGATTGGCTCCTTCCGCACTCCAAAGAAAATTTTCTAGCGAAAGTGCAACCGCCTTGGGCGTTCCCGTACTCCCCGAAGTGAACACGACAAGCGCGGGTGCGCCCAAATCCACGGTGGGAGACGAGTCGGGCGGCAGGGATTTTTTCGGAATCACCTCCGTTCTCATTTCCTGACAACCCACCTGTTTGAAAAGAGATAGCCTTTGGGATTCCGGCAGCGCGGGGTTCAGTGGAACCGCCACCAACCTTCGCATCCAGCAGGCAAAAAGCTTGGGTAAAAGCTGCTCCGGATGAGCAACGGAAAAGCCGATGCAGGTTTCCGGTTGCTGAGGTAACAACGCGGCCAGTGTTGCGGAGTTTTCCAAGAACTTCTGGAAACTCCACGTTTGCTGCGGGGTGATTAGCAAGGGTGTGTCACCCCAATGCTCCTTGGCTTGCTGCCACAAATCCGGAGTGATCGCTAGGCTCACCCGCTTCCTTCCCCGACCAGTTCCAAGCTTTCCTCGCATAACCGAGAAGTCTCTGGAAAATACAGAAATCCTCCCGCAACTTTTGGCGACGGGTCCACCAAATCCTGTGCGAGCCACTTTCCGGTGTCCAGTCCGCATGGAGTTGGAGTGCGGGACAAGGCAGTGGCCATGCGGGCAATCCACGCCAACCCCAGCCCGGATTCAAAGCAACTCGAGAACACCACACGAAGGCGCTGCTTCCTTGCCCAGCGCACCCAGCGCGAGGTGGCCCGCCAGCCGCCCAGCACCCCCGGCTTGAGAATCACGGCCTGAACACCTTGTAGCGGCAGGGTGGAGGGTTCCGGATTCGTCCACAAGGATTCGTCCAGCGCAAGCGGCAGACCTGTGCTTTCATGCAGTTTTGGCATGTCTTCCGGACGCTGCAACGGTTCTTCGCAGTAGGCGATTTCGGTGGCTTGGATTTGCCCTGCAAAGTCTTGCGCCTGCTCCAGCGTCCACGCCCGATTTGCGTCCAGCCGCAATTCCACCTCCGGTCCCAGCATTTCCCGGACAGTTCGAATCCGCTCCACATCGATTGCAACAGACTCTCGTCCGACCTTGAGCTTGACGGCCTGAAACCCTGTACTCCGGAGGCGTTCGCATTCCTCAGCCAACGCACCAACGCTTCCCACCAGCAACCCATTGACGGGCAGCGGAGCAAGTTTTTCCAGCGGACCTGCAGGCGTAGTTTGCCCCTGCTGCTCCCGCAGACTCCATTGTGCCATCTCCAACCCAAAACGCACCGCTGACGCAAGCTGCGGCCACTTGAACTCGGCAAACCCATCGTGGAGTTGCTTCAGGCAGTCCTCCAGTGTTTCGGAATGCACCCCCAGAAGCGGTGCAATTTCACCCTCCGCTTGCTTGCCAGTTTCGTCTTCGAGCTGGAGCAAAAGACCCACACGCTCATGCAAGCTGTGCCCAAGCATCCGCAGGGGTTCGGTCAGTGGCAGGCGGTAGCGATAAACGCGCCAGTGGAGCTGCGAGACCATTAGCCGAGCAGCCAGCCAAGGGCAAGGAGGAGGCTGTAGAGCAACAGGAACTTTCCGGTGAGCGCAAGGGTTTGATTGAGTTCAATACCTTCGGTGCCGCGCAGAATTTGCTGAATCGGCAAACGCCCGACTCCCAGCGACAGCAACGCAAGCAACGCCCCCCAATGGCTTCCGGATTCCAGCACCAACAGCACCGGCAGCATCAGGGCCACCCCAACCGCTAGGACATACTCGTGGCGGGCGAAATCCTTTCCGAAACGCACCGCAAGGGTGCGCTTGTTGGACTGCTCATCGGTATCAGCATCCCGGAGATTGTTGACGGCAAGCAGGGCGGTCGCAATCAACCCCGGCCCCAAACCTGCCAGCAGCACGGTGCTGTGAATGTCCTGCGCCTGCACGTAGTAGGTTCCACCCACCGCCACAGGACCAAAGAAAACCAGCACGAACACATCTCCCAATCCGTGATAGGCCAGTGGGTAAGGGCCACCCGTGTAGGCGATGCCTGCTGCAATCGAGCAGAGACCGATGACCACAATTGGCCAGCCTCCACGAGTCACGAGATAGAGGCCCAGCAGAAACGCGAGGCCGAAGGTCAGCCCAAAGGCGTGACGCATCGCCTCTGGAGTCACCAAGCCCGCTTGAGTGGCCCGGACGGGTCCGAGCCGTTCTTCTGTGTCTGCTCCTTTCACAAAGTCGAAATAGTCATTCGCAAAATTGGTTCCGATTTGGATCAGCAAGGCACCCAGCAAGGCCACGAGTGCGGCGAGGGCGTGCCCCTTGCCATCGGCGAAAGCCATTGCGGTTCCCACCGACACCGGCGCAACTGCTGCGCCAAGTGTTTGAGGACGCAAGGCCAGCCACCAGATTTTGAGCGTTTCTGGAATCATGGTTTGAGGGCGGTCAGGATTGCAGAATGCGCATCGTCGAGGATGGAGTTGTGGGTACTTTTGGGAAGTTCCGAGTAGCTGATTTTTTGCAAATCGAACCCGGCCAGTTCCCGACCCATGCTCACCGGAACGGTTTCATCTGCTGTTCCGTGGAAGAGGTGGATTTCCGGAGCAGGATCGCGTTTGAGCAGTTCCTGCAACCGTGCCCGGTTGTCAAAGTTGTGACGCAGAAACGGAGTCCCCCAGCGTCCCACCACCAGTGCGGCCATGTCCTCCATGCTGGTGAACGGCGCAATCAACACCACCTTGCGTAGCGGATGCCGCACGGCAAACTGCAAGCCTGTCGCAGCACCCAGTGAATGGCCGAACACGCCCAAGGCAGGAGTGCCCGTATTCCCTGAAACTCCGAGTAGCGCCCACGTTTCCTGCAAACCCTGTTCAGCCGATTCGAGGATGGTTTTCGGCGAGGCCGTGCCTTCGCATTGTCCGTATCCCGGATAATCAATGAGCAAAAATCCAACCCCCGGTGCTTCCGCCTGCTGGATCAGCCACACCCAGTTGAGTGCAAGCGAGGCGTTGCCACTAAAGAACACCCAGAGGAATTCCGGGGTTTTGGCCCCAGCAGTCGGAGGTCGGTAGAAAGCGACCTGCTCGCCCTCGGAGGTGCGGTAGCGAATTTCCTCGAATTCGGAGCCGACAAGCTGGGCGTATTCGTAGGAATCATACGGGCGGGGGTGGTAGATGAGCTTGTGCTGTAGGAGTGCCAACATGAGAACGTATCCGATCGGAAGCAGAAGAATCCACGCAAATGACCACAGCCTCCGCATCTGCATTCACCAGCTTTACTGTTCAGGGGTTGCGAGTGAACTTGGAGAAATCCGGAGGTCGTTTTTCGAGGTAGGCGTTGCGGCCCTCCTGCCCCTCCTCGGTCATGTAGAAGAGCATGGTCGCAGAACCCGCGAGTTCTTGTAGCCCGGCCTGTCCATCGCAATCGGCGTTCAGCGCCGCCTTGAGGCAACGCAGGGCGATGGGCGAGTGCTGGAGCATTTCACGGCACCAGCTCACGGTTTCTTCCTCCAGTTGTGCTAAGGGGACAACGGTGTTAACCAGCCCCATCTCCAAGGCCTGCTGGGCGTTGTACTGCCGACAGAGGAACCAGATTTCCCGCGCCTTCTTCTGACCAACGATGCGGGCGAGGTAGCTGGAACCGTAGCCGCCGTCAAAGGAACCGACCTTGGGTCCGGTCTGCCCGAAAATCGCATTGTCTGCGGCAATCGTGAGGTCGCAGAGCACATGCAGAACATGCCCGCCGCCAATCGCATATCCCGCCACCATCGCCACCACAGGCTTGGGGCAGTTCCGAATCTGCCGCTGGAAGTCGAGGACATTGAGACGCAGGTGCCCGGTGTCGCCGTCTTTGTAGCCCGAATCCCCCCGGACGCGCTGGTCTCCTCCGGAGCAGAACGCCTGCTCTCCAGCACCCGTGAGGATGATCGCTCCCGTGTTTGTATCTTCACGCGCTTCGTTGAGGGCGTGAATCATTTCCCGCACTGTCAGGGGTCGAAAGGCGTTGCGCACCTCCGGACGGTTAATAGTGATTTTGGCGACGCCCTCAGCGGACTTGTCGTAGAGGATGTCAGTGTAATCTCCGGCGGAGGCCCAGTAGTTTTCGAGCATGATGTTTTCTAGTGAGTAAAGGTACTGCGAAGTCGTTCTTGCCAGTGTTGCTGTTCCCGGACGTTGGCCTTGCGGTCGGTCACAACCTCGATCAGGGCAGAGCGTTTGCGGGCAACAGCAGACTTGTAGGCCCAACTTAACGATTGTAGAGAATCCGGGGCTTCGTAGTCCAGTCCGAAGAGCTTGGCAGCGTGACGAAAATCAAGCTCGTGCGGAGTTCCGAAGCAGCGTTCAAAGACATCCTCCTGCTGGGCAACAGGTAGAAACGAGAAAATGCCGCCGCCGTGATTGTTGATGAGCAGCACAATCACCGGAGGATCAGCTTGAGCCAGTCCGGAGAGGCTGTTGAGATCGTGCAGCAGTGAGAGGTCGCCAATCAGCAGCGTCACGGGCTGCTGCGCTCCTTGGGCGTAACCGAGTGCGGACGAGACCAAACCGTCAATCCCGCTAGCACCTCGGTTGGCCACCACGGGAACCTCTGGACCAGAGCCACTTCCGTAGAAATCCACCATCCGCACGGGCAGGCTGTTGCCGAGAAAGAGTGCGTGTTCCGGAGCGATCTGCCGCGTGAGCCAATGGGCAAGGTGCAGTTCACTGGTAATCGGCTCTGCGTCGTTCACTCCGAAATGAGTCTCCATTCGTTTTGCCACTTGCACATCTGCGTTCTGCCACTGCTGGAGCCAATTGGAATCCGTGCTTGGCATGGGGAGTGCCGAGATCAGAGTTTTGCAAAACAAACTCGAATCCGCTTCGATCCGCAACCGGAAGCGCTGCACCGGATCGTGGCGTTCCGAGTGATTGGCGATCCACACCATCTGCGGGGCTGGAGTTTGTTCCCAATAACTCAGCCAGCGCTTAGAGGTCGGAGGAAATCCGAGGTGCCAAATTGCGTCCGCTTGCCAAGATGCAGATGGAAGTCCGTCGAGCAGAAGCTGATCGAAATGCGTGATGCGGTTTTCGCAGGGACCAAGCCGCAGCCCGGAAGTGGTGTCTGCAAAAATCGGCCAGCCTAAGCGTTGCGCCAACTCCTGAACTGGCAGGCGAGCATCCAGAGGAATCCGTCCCACGCTGAGGATACCCCGTTTGGGGAGGTTCTGGCGCAGTTCGGTGCAGACAGAATCATCCGGAACTCGGCAGGGTTTGGTGTGGCGCACCCATGGTTGTACTTCACGCTGCCATGCTTCTGGAGGCGCAGGTTCAACGGAGGACTGCTTTTTTCCCGGAAGTTCATCTGCTGGAAAAAACGGTTCGCGGAAGGGCAGGTTGAGATGCACCGGTCCCGGCACAGGATGTCGGGTGCGGTGAACCGCCTGATCGACCATTGAAAGCAGGCTCTCCGGTGAAAATTCCGGCCCCGGACAGCCCGGATCGAAAAACCAACGAACGTGCGAGCCGAACAGCTTGGTTTGGTCAATGGTCTGGTTAGCTCCAGTGTCCTGGAGTTCCGGAGGGCGGTCGGCAGAAAGAATCAGCAGGGGCAGGTGTTCAACAGAAGCCTCGATCACTGCTGAAAGTGCGTTGGCCACCGCAGTTCCGGAGGTGCAGATGAACACGGCTGGCCGTCCGGTGGCACGGGCGTGTCCGAGCGCAAAGTAGGCAGAGCCGCGTTCGTCAATTCCGCTGCGGCATTCGGCTTGGGGATGGCGGGCAGCAGCGAGGGTCAGGGGTGTGGAGCGCGATCCGGGAGAAATGCAGAAGGTGGTGCAGCCGTTGCGGACCAGTTCCTCGACCAGCCACTCTCCCCAGCGAGGGTTCCAAATTGCGCTGGGCGGGATCACGCTTGTTTGAGTAGCGAGAGCCAAGTGCGCATCTTCGATTCCACCTCGTCCCACTCATCTTCGGGAATCGAACCTTCCACAATTCCTGCACCGGTGTACACCCGCAAGGTTTGCTCGGTCAGCAACCCGGCGCGCAGACCAACGGCAAACTCGGCGGCATCACGGCTCATCCAGCCCACGGGTCCGGCGTACCACCCCCGGTCGAAGGATTCTAGCTCGCGGATATAGGCCAGTGCCACCTCGTTTGGGGTTCCGGAAATCGCCGGAGTCGGGTGGAACGCAGGCAGCAGTTCAGCGTCAGAAACCCCCGGACGTAGGGTTCCGCGAATACGGCTGCGCAGGTGCTGGACGTGCCGCAGGGCCAGTGGCTCCAAATGTGAAAGCCGCTCGCTGTGCAGACAAAATTCCGGCAGCATTGCTTCGAGATACTCCAGTACCATCTCGTGTTCGCGCTGCTCCTTGTGGCTTTCCTGTAACTCCCGTGCGAGTTGGACGTCTTCCTCCATCGTCAACCCCCGCGTCCGTGTTCCGGCCAGTGCCTCGCTTTCGATGCGCTGCTGCTCCCGGCAGTAAAGCCGTTCCGGTGTGATGCCGAGAAAGGCGTGATTCGCTGCAAGCTGGAAGCAGAAATGAAACGCCTGGGGCGCTTGCTTCCGGAGGTGCAACAGTAGATGAATGGGGTCAACCGACTGCTCAAGCGTGAATTCCGCCGAGCGGGCGAGTACGATTTTCTGAAGTGTTCCTTGCCGGATGGCTGCCAACCCGTAGGCAACTTGGGCACACCAACCTTGCTGGTCCGGATGGTCCACACGCCGCTCCACTCCGGGAATCCCGACGAGGGTTTTACATTCCTCAAAACGCAGGGCAAGGAGTTGTTGACGAATGGCGAGCAGCGCCGATTGCTCTTCTGAAACGGTTCCGCGCAGGATGTTCACCACCAGAGTCGCCTCGCCGCCTTCGGTCTCCACGGCAATTTGGGGAATCACGAAGCGGGCGCTCGGCCAGTCTTGCCATTCCGGCGCGGTGCGAGCCTTGGCATCGAAGCGCATCCCGCCAAAGCAGCGCACCGCCGGATGGACGGAATCCAACAACGTCCGCAGTTCCCGGAACATGGCGACACAGCAATCCGGCTGCCAGGCCTCCAGTGCCCACGCCTCGCCCAGCCCGGCGATCTGACGCCGCTGGGTGCGGTCCGACCAGTAGAGCTTGCGCTGCTGCTGCTGCTGCGCAAGCCAGCGCAACGCATCCTCTCCCTGAAAGGGCACCTCCAAGCGCACCAGCTTTCCAGTGTCCGGTGCCTGCCCACTGCGCAGCCAATACTCCACTTGCTCCAGCAGACTCTTCCGGGCGAACTCGGAATCCTGCGGAGTCTCGATCACAGGTTGCAAACGGGTTTGCACAGAAAATATGTAGGGTTCAAGGGGTTGGGTCATTCCTAGAGATTAGGATGCCATGCCTGCCCTCAGACGGCAAGTCCGCCCGCCACCTCAAAGCCCGTTTTAAGGCACGGATTTAACCTGTAGGGGGCAAGCTGCGTTAGCATCAGAGCCCTGCTTGTTAACGGGCGGGTTGACCAAAGCGGTTTTCACGACTACACTGTTGCTCATCAAGCGGGCCCAAACCTTGGCCAACGCGATTTTCGCGGCATCCGGATCCGCAGCCTTCCCCTCAGACAAACATGCTTTGACTCCGGCCTGATCGCAAACTTGCGGGGGTCGGTGAACACGGCGCAGCGTTCTGCCGTTGTGCCAAAATCTTTAGTAAAACTGATTCCGTTGGACACCGACACTCTCAAGCTCGTCCGGATGCTTCCGGAAGTTCAGGATCCCTTCCAGCTCTTCCTAGTCCTCCGGAACGACCTGCAAAAACCCCGCTCCCAGCTCCGCAACTATCGGCGTGTCCAGATTTCCTCAAAAGCGTTGAAGTCCATCCAGCACCCCTTCCATGCCAGCCACATCGAGGGATTCGATGCTATGGGCAACCGGCTTGCCGGACAGCTCAACACTGCCCAAGCCCGCGAACTCTCTGCCCGACTGGAAGCAGCCCTTGATGATTCGGAAGCACGGCTGGACTTGCTGGATTTGTTGTTCAAGGAAGGCAGCCAGTGCAATCTGATCGCCTTCCGGGATGCCTATCTGCTGGCGACTTTGGAAGCAGAAGCTACGCAACTCAGCACGCGCAAACTCAACCTGCTCATCTTGGCGCAGCAGAGTTATCTTCAAAAACTAGGTGGATTCCTGAAGGCCGATCAGGCCAATACCCAAGAGAAACTAGGCGGTGGAAAATCCACCTCGGAGACGATACTCGAAGCACAACTCCGGCGTCTGAAGGCGGGCCTGGGCTTTGTTGCCGAAAGCCTGAAACTTCTCAAACAAGAGCCGCTGCGGCATGACTACACACTCAACCTCAAGGAGTTACGCAACCTCAGCAAAATTCCCTTTGGCGACATCAAGTTCGGTTTAGATCCTATGCTGCGGGCCGCCTCGAAGCTGCCGACGATGGAGATGAACCGGCAGCTCATGCTGGACATCCTCCGGCGGGCGGAAGCCCGCAACCCCATTGTTGGTTACCATGAGGCCGGGATGTATGAAATCCTCGCCCAGTTGCAGATGGTGATTGGCGTGGGAACGCACGAGACGAAGCATCACCAACGCACTTTCGACTTGCTCACCCAAGGACTCATTGCCATCCGGCACAGTGTCAACCTTGTTGGCGACATGCCCAGCAAACCCATCGACTATGCCTGTTTCCAAAAGTACGGTCAGCTCTGCTACGAGGCAAACAGTGCGTATATCCTGCTCCCTTTCCCGGTGCCTCCGGAGCATCAGGAGCGCATGCGGCACGCCGTGGACCTGCTCTCCAAAATCAGCGACAAGCCCCAAGCCCAAGGTCTCCAGCAGAAACTTGCACAGGCGGTTGCCACTGCACAAGCCAAGCACAGCAGTTGAAACACTGGATTGCTCTGGCGGATTCTGCTACACCTTGAGTTTACGCAAGCTAGAATTCGACCGTGCCAGACTCTCTTCTCCAACGCATCGAGGACAAACGCGACGAACTCGTTGCGCTCACACAAGACCTCGTCCGCATTCCGACGGTCAACCCTCCGGGTGACGCCTACACCGACTGTGCCGAGTTCCTCGGCATGCGCCTGAAAGCCCGCAACTTCGAGATCGCCTACCACCGTGCCGAAGGCGCTCCGGGGGACTCGGACCAATACCCGCGCACCAACGTGATCGGACGCATCGAGGGCAAGCGCCCCGGACCCTGCGTCCACTTCAACGGGCACCTCGATGTAGTGCAGGTCGGGCAGGGCTGGACGGTCGCTCCCTTTGCGGCTGAAATCAAAGATGGTCGCATCTACGGGCGTGGCACCTGCGACATGAAGGGCGGACTTGCCGCCGCCGTGATCGCGGTCGAGGCGCTGCTGGAAGAGCATCCGGGTTTTCCCGGAGCCTTGGAAATTTCTGGAACGGTGGATGAGGAAACGGGTGGCTTTGGCGGCGTGGCTCACCTTGCCAAGCAGGGCTTCTTTTCCAAGCCGCGAGTCGATCAGGTCATCATTCCGGAACCGCTCAACGTGGATCGCGTCTGCCTCGGACATCGTGGGGTGTGGTGGTCGGAAGTGGAAACCTTCGGGCGCATCGCCCATGGCTCCATGCCCTTCCTCGGCGATAGCGCCATCCGCCACATGACGGCGTTCCTGAGTCTGTTGGAAGAGCGCTTGTTTCCGGCACTCGCCCAACGGCAAACACGGATGCCCGTCGTTCCGGACGGCGCACGGCGGTCCACGCTCAACCTCAACAGCCTGCATGGCGGTGAACCGGAGCATTTTGAGGGCCTGCCCAGTCCGTGTGTTGCCGATTCCTGCCGAGTAGTACTGGATCGTCGTTTTCTCATCGAGGAAGCGCTGGATGCGGTCAAGGCCGAGGTGATCGGACTGCTCGACGAACTCACCCAGCGCCGACCGAATTTTCGCTATGAAATCCGCGACGTGATGGAGTTCATCCCGACGATGACCGAAAAAGACGCGCCCGTGGTGCAGGCGATCGCCTCCGGAATCCGGGCAGTGCTAGGCAAGGAACCAGAGTACGTCATCTCGCCCGGAACCTACGACCAGAAGCACATTGTTCGCATCGGGCACCTTCAGGAGTGCATCGCCTACGGTCCCGGAATCCTCGATCTCGCCCACCAACCCGACGAGTACATTGTCATTGACGATCTTGTCAACTCGGCGAAGGTGATGGCACACGCCACCTTGAAGCTGCTGGGGATCGCGTGAAAATCCGTGAGGGCATCAGGATTTTGGAGCCCGCTAGGACTCCTCCTTGCCGGAGTACAGCGGCAGGTCGAGGATGAAGGTGGCGCAGTTCGCCGTCGTGCTGCTCGGCTATCCGGAGGCTGACCGAGAGTCCAAGTCCGGTGCTCCTATGCCGACTCTTCGTTGTGAAGAATGGTTCGAAGACCTGCGCCTGCCATGACTTGGGGATGCCAATTCCGGAATCCTGAATTTTCAACAACACCCGCTGCCCGCGCACACGAGTCTCGAAGAGGATCGTTTTCGTGGACTGCTCAAACACGGCCTGCGCGG
>LWDU01040751.1_pt1 | contig 68394 bp, 71 predicted proteins | sample 727161 | NCBI WGS metagenome assembly LWDU01 (sample SAMN04566230, study PRJNA314399) | hydrothermal vent metagenome | isolation source: deep sea hydrothermal plume seawater | place: Mexico: Gulf of California, Guaymas Basin | collected 2004-07-11 | reverse complement strand
TCAAACGCTTCTAAGGTCGGGGCCAGTTCGTCGAGGTAGCGGAGCGTGTCATCCGCCGGTGGCAAGTTGAAGTTCACGGGTGTGAAAACGAATTGAGTTACACCAGCCTCGGCATACTCCTCAAGTCGCTCCTGGCGGGGACGTCCCCATATGTAGAGGCTGATGGGAATTGAGGAGCCGTCGCGTCCAGCTTCGTCGGCTAAGCCGCGGAATCGTTTAATTCCCCCCAATACATCTGGTTTTCCACCAACATTCATTATCCCTACATCTATGGGTGCCCACTCGTCCGCGTACTCAGCTGCGTGTTGGATACCGAGTGGACCTGCATTCCCGAGAGCGATTGGCACCGTTCCCGCTGCTGGCTTTGGGAATACCCAGGAAGGGGAATAGTGATCCCAAGTGCCTTGGAAACTTGCTTCATCATCTCGCCAGGCAACGCGGAGAGCCTCGACGCGTTCGCGCATCGCCGAATACCGTTTCCGAAACGGTAAATCCGGTCGGTGGTTCTCAAGTTCCTCTTCATTCCATCCAACGCCGATCCCCATGACAACTCTTCCTTCTGAGAGGACATCGGCCGTGGCGACAGTGCATGCAAGATCCAGAAGATCGTGTTCGAGAATGAGACAAATACCCGTTCCTAAAGTCAGCGTCGTAGTCTCAGACGCTGCCGCTGAAATGGAAACCCATGGGTCCATCATGTGGAAATAGGTCTCCGGCAGTTGACCCCCATTGGGGTAGGTGCTCCGCCGTTCCACTGGGATATGGCTGTGCTCTGGAAACCACACGGAATTAAAACCGCGTGACTCGAGTTCTCTTGCTAGATCGCCGGGAAGGATCCCACCGGCGTGATTGCCTGTTAAGTATCCGAACTTCATAAATGAATCCTAGGACGAACAAGGCAAGCTAGGCAGCGTCTTCTATCGTTCGCTTCATGGATTTGAGACTTGAGGGAAAGGTTGCACTTGCCACTGACGCGTCGAGAAGCATTGGTCGGGGTATCGCTGCCGCCTTTGCCGGCGCGGGCGCAAAGGTGATGATTGCTTCACGGAGCACAGAAACCTACGAAAAGGCCAGCGGAGCGATTGGAACACACTGCCAATGGGTAGCTTCCGACGCCCTGGGTAGCTGGGTTGCGGGCCAAACAATTGCAGTGGATGAAAGAGAACTCGTCGCCTTTAAGTCCGAGCCAACCGTATGACGTCATCACGGGATTGGCTCGCTGGGGCGCGACCAAGGACATGGCCAGCGGCGATTGTGCCGGTCGCCGTAGGGACAGCTGCCGCGGAAAATGATGTAGATATCTTGCGTGCAGTCTTGGCGCTACTAGTCGCCTTATCGCTTCAGATCGGCGTGAACTACGCCAATGACTACAGCGACGGAATCCGGGGTACAGACGACCGTCGGATAGGTCCCATGCGGTTGGTTGCATCCGGAGTAGCGCCTCCTGGGGCTGTTAAGCGAGCGGCGCTAGCGGCTTTTGCGCTTGCAGCTGTCCCCGGAATTTATCTCTCGTTGGTTACCACCGGGTGGTTGCTCTTGGTGGGCGCATTATCTATTGGTGCGGCGTGGTGCTACACCGGCGGCCCAAAGCCGTACGGCTACAGAGGTTGGGGCGAAATTTTCGTGTTTGTTTTCTTCGGCCTAGTTGCTTCTGCTGGAAGCACGTACTTACAAGACGAACGGCTTACGGCGTTGGCAATAGGGGCTTCGGTCCCGGTTGGCCTGTTGACAGTCGCCTTACTAATCACGAACAACCTTCGAGACCTTCCAGGCGACAAAATTGTTGGCAAATACACGCTTGCAGTCCGAATTGGAGATCGACCCACAAGAGTGCTCTACATAGCGATCGTCACCATGGCGTTTTTGTGTCTGCCGTACCTGAGTTTGGTAAGACCATGGGCGCTGCTGGCATTTCTGGCGCTCCCGATGGCATTCAAACCAATTAGATCAGTTGTCAATGGAGCCGAGGGACAGTCCTTAATACCGGTGCTGGGCGCTACTGGACGGCTAGAAATGGTTTATGGGTTGCTGCTGGTGGTTGGCTTAACAGTTGGTAGCTAAATTTTGCGTTGTTTGGGTCCCCAAGAAAAGTTGTGTGATGCCGCCACTGAGTGGAACCCTCACGGCATCCACGAAACCGACGTTCCGAAGTTCAGCCAACATTTCCTCGCTAGGCGGCAAATAATCGACCGATTTTGGGAGATAGCGGTAGGCGCTTGGGTCTGATAGCAGTGCACCAATTTTCGGAACTATCGTCCCAAAATAGACGCTGTGACCCCATCGCAAAAAAGGATTAGATGGTTGCCCCACATCGAGTAAACCAATGCGTCCGCCCGGTCGGACCACTCTGGAGATTTCATGAAAGAAACCACTCAAGTCTCTGAAGTTTCTTAACGCGAACCCGCAAGTGACTCCGTCGACATGAGCGTTTGGAACAGGTAATTGAAGGGCGTCAGCCCTCACCAACGGGGCATCCGTTCCCGCTGCAGCCAACATGCCGGCGCTGAAATCTATCCCAATCGGGTTTAAGTCAAACCGCAGAAGATCGTTGCAAAAGTCGCCAGTCCCACATGCGAGGTCGAGCACCGTCGACCCGGGCTCTAGCGCAAGATCTCGTACTGTTCTACGTCTCCACCCAACATCCATGCGAAACGTCATCAACCTATTAACTAAGTCGTATCTGGGAGCGATCTGATCAAACATTCGCTCAACGATGATGGCCTTATCTTCGCCTTGAGGAAGATCTTCGTTTGGAAGCACAGTTCAGAGAGTGAGGTAGACGGCGCTCAGGTGTATGCCCGATATATGCATTCGGCTACGCATGCGGGCCGCTCAGAGCCTTCGATTTCGAAAACCAACTCTGCGGTATATTGCGCCCCGCCATCAAAGCGTGACACCTCTTTCAGTTCGGCACCCATTCGCACTTTCGAACCCACTGGAACGGGAGCAGTGAAGCGGAGTTTGTTTGCTCCGTAATTAACGCCCATTTTGACGTCGCCTGCAATGGTGAACGCTTCTGCCATGCACATTGGGGCAAGAGAAAGTGTCAAATACCCGTGAGCAATAGTGGTCCCGAACGGCCCCGATTTTGCGCGTTCTTCATCAAGGTGAATCCATTGGAAATCGCCAGTGGCTTCAGCGAATTTCTGAACTTGTTCGGGGGTGATCGTGTGCCAATCGCTGTAGCCGAGGTGCTGCCCGACGCGACTTTCAAGATCATCAATTCCATCTATGTGGGTAGTCATGTCTGGAAGTTTAGAGCTATTGCTTAGCTGAACCAGATTCGCCGGTATTCCTTGCTTTGAGGGTGCAGAAGTAACACGACTAGGACCAAGTCGAACATGAGCCGCAATAGAAAACCAAGTAACTCGAAGTCGTAACGAATACCGATCCATAAGGTTGCGACTACACAATAAAACGCCGCTGAAACCGCCAATCTGAAACCCCATTTTTTTTCGTTAGCGATGCCGAGCCCTCCTCCAACCAAAACAACCAACAACACGAGGGGGGAGATTCGCATTGCGAAGCGCCCGAGAATGTCATAGGCAAGTTGACGGTAATAAACGCTGCCGAGGAAGACAATGCTGAACCCCCGAAAATAGGCGAGGATCACCGCACTGTGGAGGGTCTGAGGTTGCGTCGGGTTTAACCAGCGAAAATTATTCACTTTGCCAGTGTGGCAGAGGCTGAGCCAGATCCCTACGTCTTTCGACGGATGGGCTTTCCGCGGAGCGCTACCTGCTGTTCTGCGCGCAATTGCCCGCACGCGGCGTCGATGTCTGCTCCGCGGTTAGCGCGAATAGTGGCATTGACACCAAGAGAGTCGAGTACATCTTGAAACCAAATGATCGATTCGGGATCTGTCCCTGGCGTGGAATAGCCAGGGGTTGGATTGAGGGGAATCAAATTGACATGGGCGTTAAACGGACGAGCGAACGTCGCTAACTCCCGGGCTGCATGTTCGCTGTCATTGACCCCAGCCATCATCGCCCATTCGAAACTAAGCCGTCGGTTTTTCGCCCTTCTGTAAGAGTGAAGAGCTTCCGCAAGCTTTCGTAAAGGGTAGGTGCGGTTGATAGGTGCAATACGGTTACGGATTCTGTCATTCGCGGAATGAAGAGAAACAGCGAGACTGACGGGTAAGTCTTGCTGGGTGAGCCGTTCGATTCCAGGCACCACCCCGACTGTCGAGAGGGTGATTTTTCGAGCGCCAATGCCGAGATCATCGTGTATGCGCTCGACAGCGGGCCAGACCTGATCGAAGTTGGCGAGGGGTTCTCCCATGCCCATGAACACGACATTGCTGACGCGTCGCTCACCTGAACGTTGAGCAGCTCGCACAACCTGCTCCACGATTTCACCAGTTGTCAGATGACGGTCAAAGCCCACTTGCCCCGTTGCGCAGAAGGTACAAGCCATTGCGCAGCCGGCCTGCGAAGAAACACAGACAGTTGAGCGGTCTCGATAGTGCATAAGAACTGACTCGACTAAATGGCCGTCAGTCAGTTGCCAAAGCTGCTTGATGGTCTTGTCGTTGTCGGCCTTGACTTCCCTAACAGGTGTAAGTGCCGGCGGGAGCAGTTCCTCAATGGTGTTACGAAGGGCTTTGGGAACGTTAGTTAACTCAGCGGGCTCGCGATGTTGCGCGTGTAACCCGTCCCACACCTGATCGACTCGATAGTGCGGCTCGCCTTCCAGTAATTCAGAGAGCTCTGAACGGGACAAGTCATAGCGCGTGGTCACCACCCTTCAAGGGTACGGCGAGTACCTTCAAATGCGTGGCTACTCACCGCTATGACGATCACCACCGAGATGTACACGGAAGCGGAGTTCGGGCAGCAGTCTTTGGGTCCTCGGATGGTTTGGTATCCAATGTGCTGCTGATAGTGGGTCTTGCTGGCGCGGACGCATCCGCGGGAATGGTACGCACAGCCGGGGTAGCAGGGCTCCTGGCCGGCGCGATTTCGATGGCCGCCGGCGAATACGTATCGGTTCGCGCCCAAAACGATCTGGTAACCGGTGAATTAGAAAAAGAACGACAAGCGTTGGCTGACGATCCAGAAGAAGAAACTGAAGAGCTGGCAGAGGTATATGTCGAAAGGGGAATGTCACCCGAACAGGCCAGAGAAATGGCGGAGTTGGTAATGCAAAATCCCGACGTGGCCCTAGAAGTTCATGCACGAGAAGAACTCGGAGTCAGCCCTAATGACTTGGCCTCTCCGGGGATCGCCGCGGTCTGGTCCTTTATTGCGTTTGCGATTGGAGCGTTGGTACCTCTAGTCCCTTGGTTCTGTTCCTCCGCTGCGGGTGTTATTTGGGTGTCTGTGGCTGCCGGAGTTACTGGTGCCGCAACGATTGGAGCAACCCTGGCCGTCGCTACAGGCCGTTCGATTTTTCGAGGTGTTTTGCGGCATGTAGGTATCGCAAGCACAGCGGTGATGACGATCCACTTTGTTGGTGTAGGGCTTGGGTCAATGGTGCAGCTTTGACCCGTTGACGCCTCCGGTCGTCGCCCATACCAGTCACTGATCTTCGCCCAGCAGGTCTCGCATCCAACGCGGCGGTTTTCGGGCTGGCTCGTATTGAGCTTCAGCTTGTTGAGCAACACCAATCCATAAAGCTTTTTGTTCGTCGGAAAGTTTTGTTATCCACGAAGTCGGCCACGTCGGGTCATTTTTGCCCCAATTTGCTGGGTGTATCGTTGCTAAGAGTTCATCGGCTTCTCGTTGAGTGACCGCACCAGCGTCAACAAATGCTTGAAGGCCTTGTTTCTGCCGCTCGAGCGTTCGAGACGCCTCTGTGTCAACGTCTTCGTTGGAGCGAGGTTGTCTTCTGTACCCACAATCGCAACAGTAACCCTGTGTGTATGTGTTTTCGGTGAGATAACGGACTCTCCGCAGGGCATCGGTCACATTCGAGTCGGTATCGGATGCAGCGTCCGCTGGTAAATCTTTGAATGCTGATCCGCCAGGTAATAGGACCTAGGCGGTGTGTTGTGGAGAGGCTGCTTTCTCATCTGGGTGCCGGGTCGAGATGTGTGCCTAGCGAAATTGAGTCAGATGCCGTCGGTTCCCCAGGATGAGATCTGTGGGGCACATAGCTCCTTCGCATGCAGCTAGCTCTTGGTTTGAGTGAGCGGGTCTGCCAGTTGACCTTCTACTATGTCGGCAACTGAATGCTTGGGGGAGTGGATCATGTACGACATAGTGATCAAGAACGGGACCGTGGTCGACGGGAGCGGGGAAAAAAGTCGCGTCGCGAACGTTGGCATTGTTGGGGACCGGGTCGTAGAGGTAGGCGAATGTGTCAGTGAAGCATCGCATGTGATTGACGCGTCTGGTCGTCTTGTCACCCCTGGATTTGTTGACATCCACACGCATCTTGATGCGCAGCTTGCATGGGATCCGATCGGAACTGTGTCCTGCTGGCATGGTGTTACCTCAGCGGTAATGGGTAACTGTGGTGTTACTTTTGCTCCCTGCAAACCCGAAGACCGCAGCTTTTTGGCTGAGGTAATGGAGTCGGTTGAAGATATTCCGGCTCAGGCAATATTGGAAGGTCTGCCATGGGATTGGCGCACTTTTGGTGAATATCTTGATTCCTATGAGCGCATGCCAAAGGGGCTAAACGTCGGTGGCATGGTCGGGCATTGCTCCGTTCGACTCATGGCAATGGGTGATCGTGCCATTGATGATCACCATGCAAACGCCGAAGATATTGCACGGATGTGCGATCTAGTCGAAGAGAGCATGGAAGGTGGGGCCCTAGGATTTTCGACATCGAGAACGTATTTACATCAGACGCCTGACGGGCGAGAAGTGCCTGGGACATGGGCGCACCCTGAAGAGTTGCTTGCTATCGGTGAAGTCATGGGCCGGTTAGGTAAGGGAATCTTTGAAGCAGCGGTGGACAACGATCGAAAGTCACATGGAATGGTGGGCGTAGCCGATCGTTCGGTCATTGACCGAGAAATTAAGTGGATGAAAGAACTTTCTGTAAGGACAGGTCGACCCGTCACATTTGGGTTTGTGCAGAATAGATCTGACCCGACTGCTTGGGAATATTGGTTGGAACTAGTCGAGCGCGCGAATGACGATGGTGCATTGATTTACCCGCAAACAACTAGTCGGGGAATTGGGGTGTTGTTCGGTGTAGCGAACAGAACACCATTTGATAATTGTTCCCCTGCCTGGAGAGCATTGCGGGGCCTGTCTTGGCAGGAGAAGCTTAAAAAACTTGGCGATAATTCCTTTAAAGCTCAACTTGTATCTGAAGCAGCACAGACCCCATCGAAGCTTGACCTTTCAGGAATTTATCGATTAGACAGCAGCCGAGTCGAGTACGAGGCCGACGAGTCGGAGACATTGATAGCGCATGCGGAAGCACGAGGTGTTTCGCCTGCCGAAGCTTTCATAGATATGGCTCTGGAGACTGAAGGACGCGGCCTATGGAATTATCCATTCCTGAACTTTGATTTTGACGCGATTCAATCGAAGTTGAAACATCCTGACGTAGTTCTTGGTATCGGGGATGCAGGCGCACACGTGGGTCAAATACAAGATGCGAGCCAATCAACTTATTTTCTGACGAGATGGACGCGTGATAGCAAAACTTGGGACGTAGAAGAGGCAGTGAAAATGTTGACTTCGGAGGGAGCAGATCTCTTCGGATTCAAAGACCGCGGAACGTTACGGGAAGGTTCATACGCTGACGTAAACGTTATTGATTTCGAAAATCTCGCACTACACGCACCTGAATTTGTTTATGACTTTCCCAATGGTGCCGGTCGTTATGTCCAAAAAGCATCCGGGTATGACCTAACTCTCGTTAACGGCGAAGTGTTCATGGAAAACGGTGAACACAAGGGAGCGCTAGCAGGCAGGGTTATCCGTAGCTGAAGTTGCTTCAGCGAAACCTCTGCTAGAAGACAGACCGGCTATTGACTGGCGCGCTTTGACCCGTTGGGGGCTACTTCTGATGGAGGCGACGAACTACCTGCACTTCCAGGCCGATGTCTCGGTACAGAGTGACTGCCGGAGTATTGTCGGCATCGACGTAAAGCATCGCTCGTGTGATCCCGCTATCCCCGAGATGTTGATAGCCGGCGAGGGTTAAGGCCCGGCCGAGGCCTAGGCCGTGGAAATCTGGATCGACTGCAATGACGTACACCTCGCCAATTGAAGGGGTCTCGTTCTCGTGGATCTTGGTCCAACAGAAAGCTGCTATCCGACCCTCGCGGTGGTGAATGAGAAAACCGGTTGGGTCGAACCAAGACTCGGCTTGTCGCTCTCGAACAAGCTCGGGTGTCCATCCGCTCTGTTCGCGATGCCAAGCAAAGGCCCGGTTATTTACCCGGCACCATTCCTCCTCGTCTTGATCAACCACGAAAGATCGAGTTTGGATCTCCGTTCGCTGCTCCATCGGAAGTGACCGCTCCATTCGGAAGAGATCACGTTGAATCCCGAATCCGAGACGTGCCAGTAAATCGTCGGTTTCGTTGGACGGGTGGTCAATCCAGATCGAAACCCCTTGAGGCCATTGATCCAAATTGGTGCGGAGAGCCATCGCCAGCCCATCAGAGGTCCACTCGGTGGCGTCGAGTTCAAGTACCGGGCCGTCTCGATCTTCGCCAATCTTTATCACTGGCTCTTCGTTGGTGATTCCGCTCACATGATCGAAGGTATCGCCCGAAGATGGTTGCATGAGGTAAACAAGCGTAATGGGGAAGCCTCGATCACCGCAGGGGAGAGCGCGCTCAGTGCATGAGCGCTTAAAGGCGGAATATGAGGCCGTGTGTGAACTCAACCACGAGAGCCCGTTCGAACTGTTAGTGGCGACCATTCTTTCCGCCCAGTGCACAGATGTTCGAGTGAACAAAACAACCCCTGCTGTCTTTGATCGGTACCCCGACCCTCTTGCACTTGCCCACGCACACCTGGGCGAACTTGAAGAACTAGTACATGCAACTGGCTTCTACAAAAGTAAAGCCCGGAACCTAGTAAAGATGGCCAATCAGCTACTAGAAGACCATGAAGGAGAAGTCCCGACCGACTTGGCAGACCTTGTGAAATAACGTCATTCGCTCCGTAGCGTTCGGACTTCCCGGATTGCCAGTCGACACTCATGTTGGGCGATTAGCGCGACGATTAGGAATCACAGAGGAAGATGATCCAGTAAAGGTGGAGATGATCTTGAACCCCATGATCCCTCAGCATGAACGAGGTGAATTCAGTCTGAGAGTCATTCTTCATGGAAGACAAGTATGTTTCGCTCGGAGTCCTCATTGCGCAGACTGTGTCCTTAATGATTTTTGCCCCAGCGCGTTCGACTCCTAAGTCTTTGAAAGGAGACTCGATATGACCATCCGTCGGGCAGCCCATTTTGTTCCGGGCGCTAACGAAAAGATGCTCGATAAGTCGCTGAACACGACCGCTGACGCTCTCATCCTTGACCTGGAAGATGCCGTAACTCCCGAAAACAAAGACTCGGCTCGAACCACTGTCGCCAGTTGGCTCGAGAACGTCGACTTCGGAAGAAAAGAAAGGGTCGTGCGTATCAATCCACTCGACAGCCCATGGTGCGAACGCGACATAGAGGAGACAATGGGCCATCCGCCTGACTCGTATCTAGTTCCCAAGGTCAACGATTCAAATGAAGTCGCACGCATCCACGAACTCATTAGTGAACAGGAAGTGGCGTGTGGCCACCCCGAAGGTCAGGTCAAGCTGCTTATCCTCGGAACTGAAACTCCCCAAGGTCTCTTGAACATAAGGGATTTAGCAGCAAATACAAGAGTGGATGCTCTTACCTGGGGAGCCGAAGATTTGTCTGCTGCTATTGGCTCTAGAGGCAATCGCGCCTCCGACGGAAGCTATTTACCCGTATTTGAATATGCGAGAGTGATGTGTCTGCTCGGTGCCACAGCATGGGGAAAGCAGCCACTGGACACAGTGTTCGTCGATTTCAACGATCCTGAAGGTCTACGTGCCGAGTGTCTTGCCTCTGCCGCCATGGGCTACACAGGCAAAATCACTATCCATCCGAACCAGATCGAGATAGTTAATGAATCCTTCACTCCGTCTGCTGAAGACGTTGACGAGGCGAGCGAACTCCTAGAACTATTTGCTGAGAATGAGGCTAAGGGTCTGATGGCATTCAGTTTTAGGGGACAGATGGTGGATGTCCCTCATCTGACTCGGGCAAGGAAAATCGTCGATATGGCCGAGAGGCTCTCAGAATGGGGTTGAAACTAGGGCCGCTCTAAGAATCGAGCCCTTGGGTTGCTTTGGCGATCCGACGTTGTGCTATTCGCAGGCTGCGTTCGACCTCGTAGAGATCGATAGCGACGCCCTCGTCGCTGGTTCCGACTAGCTCGTCGGCTGCCGCTGTTATTCGTTCGCCCAATTCTCTAATCGCTGTCTGAAGCGAGGACAATTCAGCCTGGGAAACCATGTCTGAACCCTACAGTCGAGTTGCAGGTCACGCGATATCCGCTTCGAACCGGCACCCTGTCACCGGTACCCTCAAGACTGTGCTTCGACGTATTGATCTTCGTGGAGAAAGCGGACCGTTCGCGGACCGCCTTCCCCGCCCGAATCTGGGGGGCGAAGCTCCCGTAGTCGCGGTCCGCGAAATCATCGCCGAAGTGCGAGACAGCGGAGATGCGGCGATTCGAGCACTAACGATGCGATTTGATGGCGTCGACGTCGATGCGCCTCTTATCGAACAGAAAATCCTTAAAAAAGCGTGGGAATCTTTAGATGTCGCAGTAGCCGATGCCCTGACGTTGGCGCACGACCGGATCATCCATTTTCACGAAACGGAAGCTCCGAAAACTCATGTGGTTAAGCAAGACGGAATAGCCGTAACGAGCGTTCCTCGACCAGTAGAGAGAGCTGGTTTGTACGTTCCCGGGGGACTTGCGACGTATCCCTCAACTGTTGCAGCCGGAGTTGACCAACTCACGCTGTGCACGCCTCCAAATCTTAAAGGCGATGTGGAGACCGTTGTGCTGGCCGCCGCGTACCTGTGTGGGATAACGGAGGTGTACAAGATAGGAGGCGTGCAGGCCGTCGCAGCGATGGCCTATGGGACCGAATCAATAGCTCCCGTTGACGTCATTGCCGGCCCGGGCAATATTTGGGTTGCCACCGCTAAACAAGAAGTCGCGGGAGCAGTCGGAATTGCCTCGGCGTTTGCGGGCCCTTCAGAGATCGTGGTGATAGCTGACGAGAGTTGTCCCAGCAGCTCAGCAGCTATTGACCTTGTCCTCCAAGCTGAACATGGCCCTGGAGGTCGAGCTTGGCTTGTTAGTTGGAATGAGGCATATACCGATGAGGTTGTGGGCGCTGTGGAACAGATCGTGAAGCTGTCTCCGCGTCGATCGGAGACGTTAGCTACGTTGAAGTCAGATGGCTATGTTTGTTTAGTAGACGATCCTGAAGCTGCCGTTCAGGTCGTCAATGAGATAGCACCTGAGCATCTTCAGTTGATGTGTGTCAACGCCACCGAATTTGTCAGTGAAATCAAAAACGCTGGGGCTGTCTTCATGGGTATTTGGGGGACCGCATCAATCGGTGATTACCTAGCTGGGCCTTCCCATGTATTGCCCACGGCAGGAACTGCACGATTTAGCGGTGCGCTCACAGTCAACGATTTCCAAAAACGTATGCATATCATCGACGTATCAAAGCCCGGATTTGATGCGGTACTCGGCGCTGTCGATCGGCTGGCCACAGCTGAGGGATTATGGGCACACGCCGCATCGGTTCGAGAACGCGAGCGTTGGGCAGAGCAAGGCGTTATCTCGTGACGCGCCCCACCATCCGATCAGATCTGCGGGCTATGGAGGGCTATCACTCACCTCAGCTTGATGTCGAAGTTCGCCTCAACACCAATGAGGCACCGTTTCCTCCGCCAGAAGAATTCGTGGCGGCATTTCTCGAAGAGGTCCGCCGCGTCGACTGGCACCGATATCCCGATCGTTTGGCTCAAAGTCTCCGCGAGGACATTGCCGCAATTCATGAAGTTGAACCGCAGCAAGTTTTTGTTGCTAACGGATCTAATGAAGTGCTTCAGACTATTTGTTTGACCTTCGGGGGTAGCGGCCGCACGGTTGCGACATTCGAGCCGACTTACGCGATGTACCAACAGATCGCTCGAACGACCCAATGCAAAGTGATTGAGGCGGCACGGGATTCTCAGTATCGCGTTGCCCTGTCTGAGATTAAGAAAGTTGTGGCACTGGATCGCCCAAACATCATTTTTCTCTGTTCTCCGAATAACCCAACCGGAACCCCCGAAAGTCTTGAAGTCATTGAAGCAGCGCTAAAGATTTCAGATGGGGTGGTCGTGGTGGATGAGGCCTATGGCCAGTTTGCTGATTTCACAGCTCTTGATTTGTTACGCGGCGGCGAAGCTGTTGACTCCCTGATCGTCACTCGAACGTTCTCCAAGACGTGGTCCATGGCTGGCGCTCGTTTGGGGTACTGCGTAGCGCCATCATGGATGTTACCTGAATTCGAAAAAGTCGTCCTTCCCTACCATCTGGACTCTGTCAAGCAGATCGCCGGTCGGGTGGCGCTCCGCTTTCATGACGAGATGGAACAGAGAGTGACACAGCTTGGCGCCGAACGAGATCGGATCACTGAGGCGCTGACCCTCATGGGGCTAGATGTGTGGCCGTCGCAAGCGAACTTCATTATGTTTCGAACTACCCCGTGCTCTATGGGTGGTGACTATGTCTGGCAACGCTTGGTGGATCAGTCCGTGCTGATCCGCAATTGCTCGAATTGGCCTGGACTGTCTGACTGTCTAAGAGTCACTTTAGGTACTGAATACGAGAACAATATTTTCCTCGGAGCCCTTAAGGAGGCGTTGGCATGACACGACAAGCGGATCGTCAGCGAAATACCAAAGAAACACGTATCGACTTATCCCTAAAAATAGACGGCAGCGGCCAAGTAGAAGTCAGCACCGGGTTGCCTTTCTTCGACCACATGTTGGCTCAACTGGCGAAACACTCTCGTTTTGACCTACGTCTCGAATGTGATGGCGACGTTGAAATTGATGCACACCACACTGTCGAAGACGTAGGAATAGCTCTGGGGGAAGCACTAGGTGAGGCGCTCGGCGAAAAAGAAGGAGTACGCCGTTTCGCCGCAATAACCGTCCCGTTGGACGAAGCAGCAGTGGAAGTTGTACTCGATTTATCTGGGCGGCCGTTCTTGCACTATGACGTGGAGCCTCCAGGGGAGAAAATTCTGGGTGAGCCGCCTTTTGACCCTCAGTTGTGTGAAGAGTTTTGGCGCGGATTTACCATGGCTTCAGGAATCACTCTCCACATAGTCTTGCTACGCGGCCGAAATACTCACCACATCATCGAAGCGAGCTTCAAAGGGGTCGCTAGGGCCCTCTACGATGCGATTCGAGTGGTAGACGACGTCATGCCTTCCACCAAGGGCGTGCTGTGAGGGCTATTAGATGAATGGGTGTGATGGCCTGCCACTTGTAGCGGTATTGGACTATGGCATTGGAAATTTACGGTCCGCTCAGAAGGGATTCGAACGGGCAGGCGCCGATGTTCGTCTAACCGCCGATCCCGGCCTCATTGCCGATGCCGCAGGTGTCGTTCTCCCCGGAGTTGGCCACTTTGGCACCTGTATGCGCGAGTTGAGGGCAGCAAAGCTTGACGGTTTGGCTCAATCAGCCATCGAATTAGGCGTTCCGTTTCTTGGAATTTGTGTCGGGATGCAGATGTTGTTCGAAGAATCAGAAGAAGCACCTGGAATTGAGGGGTTGGGCGTCTTACCCGGCATGGTTCGTCGCCTGCCTGACGGATTGACCAGGCCCCAAATGCAGTGGAACCAGCTAGACATCAGGCTTCCGGGGTGCCCACTACTCCAGGGAATAGAGGACCGTTCGTGGATGTACTTTGTTCACAGTTACGCCGTCGAAACTGACCCCGAACTAGTAATCGCCACCTGCGAATACGGAGTTGACCTTACAGCGATGGTCGGGAAAGGATCCTTGTGGGCAACGCAGTTTCACCCTGAGAAATCAGGCGCAAAAGGGCAATCCTTCGCCCAGAACTTTCTCCAGCACCTCACCAGTTCATGAGTTTTGACCTCTACCCTGCGATCGATATACGGGACGGTCAGTGCGTCCGTCTTGTCCAAGGGGACTATGACCGCGAGATTCGATACCAGAATGACCCTGTAGAAGTAGCGCGTTCCTTTCAGGATGCAGGAGCACCGTGGATCCACGTCGTGGATCTTGATGCCGCCCGTTCCGGGGACCCTAAAAACCTCGAAACCGTAGGCGCCATAGCGAGGGCAGTAGACGTTCCAGTGCAAAGTGGAGGTGGAGTTAGAAGCGTTGAAGCTGCGATGGAGCTGTATCAAGTCGGTGTGTCTCGTTGTGTACTCGGGACGGCAGCCGTTGAAAACCCTGCGTTGGTCCAAGAATTAACAGAGATGGGACACCGGGTTGCCGTAGGTCTCGATGTTCGAGGTGACCAAGTAGCAACCCGAGGTTGGGAAACGGACAGCGGCCAAAGCATCTTTGATTTGCTCCCCAGTTTCGAAAACGGTGGAGTTGACGCGGTAATAGTGACGCAGATCAATAGAGACGGAATGGGGATCGGACCCGATGTTGAGGGTCTCAGCGCTGTCCTTACCTCGACATCACTAGACGTGATTGCTAGTGGGGGAGTTGGATCCCTCCTCCACATTCGCCAGTTGGCGAAGTTGGAGGTCACCGGGCGACGCCTTGCTGGAATAATTGTTGGAAAGGCAATCCACGATGGAGCTATCCAGGTTTCTGCCGCTATAGAAGCGACGGTGAATCAATGAAGACAGTGCGAGTGATCCCGTGCCTTGACGTCGACGCTGGGCGGGTAGTCAAGGGAGTCAATTTTGTGTCGCTTCGAGATGCAGGGGACCCGGTGGAACTGGCTGCTCAGTATGACGAGCAAGGTGCAGACGAAATCATCTTTCTCGATATCACTGCAAGTTCCGATAACCGCGAAACCATCGTTGACTTAGCTGAGAGAGCCGCTGAGCAGGTCTTCATACCCTTCACAATTGGCGGAGGAATTAGATCCGTAGACGACGCACGCCTGCTCCTGCGGGCGGGCGCCGACAAGGTGTCGGTGAACTCAGCTGCTGTTGCGCGCCCTGAGCTGATAACCGAGCTCGCAGAGTCGTTCGGCAGCCAATGCGTGGTGGTCGCTATAGATGCAAAATCAAATAACGACGAGACGTGGAATGTTTATGTCAAAGGAGGTCGAGAAGACACGGGTCTGGACGTGGTTGCCTGGGCAACTGAAGTGTCGCGCCGAGGAGCAGGTGAAATTCTCCTTACTTCGATGGATGGAGATGGGACACGAAGCGGTTATGACCTCGAACTCACCCGCTCCATTGCTGATGCAGTCACTGTTCCGGTCATCGCAAGTGGTGGTGTGGGTTCGCTTCAACATCTAATCGATGGAGCTATTGATGGTCACGCCGACGCGCTGCTCGCAGCATCAATCTTTCACTTTGGGGAGCACACCGTGTCGGAAGCTAAACGTGCGCTTCTCCAAGCCGGGGTAGCCGTTAGACCGCCCGAAATTGATTGATAGCTATCTGGGATCGGTTAGCTTCGAGGTATGAGCTATCCAGGCACCTACGCGAACGAAAAACCTGATCATCCGGCTGTGATCATGGCGGGTACAGGGGAGCATCTCTCCTACAGAGAACTCGACGATCGGTCCGCTCGCTTCGCACAATTGATGTGGAATGCCGGCCTACGCGCGGGCGACCACGTCGCGATCTTTGCTGACAATCACATCAGATATTTCGAGGCCTATTGGGGTGCGCTCCGTAGCGGGTTGTTTTTCACAACCGTAAATCGTTTTTTGACAGCGGAAGAAGCGTCATACATCGTTCGAGACTGCGAAGCGAAGGTGCTTGTGGCTAGCCAAGCAGTCAAAGAGGTTGCCGTTGAAATGCTTTCAAACATAGGGACTTGCCCCATCCGTCTGATGTTTGATGGAGTTGCCGAGGGATACGAAAATTTTGAATCGGCGATTGCGAGCTACCCACCTGAACCGCTCCAGGAGCAGCCACGGGGATCAATGATGCTTTATAGCTCTGGAACCACGGGCCAACCCAAAGGCATTAAGCGAGCGCTTGACGGCTCACAGATCACCGACCCAGACCCGATTGGCTCGGGACTTGTGGGTGCATTATTTGGGATCAACAGCCAATCGGTTTATTTATCCCCAGCGCCGTTGTATCACTCCGCTCCGTTGGGTTTTAGCACCGGAACGCAGTCGCTCGGTGGAACGGTCATCGTTTTGGAAAAGTTCGACCCTCTGGATGCTCTTAAAGCGATAGAAAGCTATGGAGTCACCCACTCCCAATGGGTTCCGACGATGTTCACACGTATGTTGAAGCTGCCAGAGGCAGATCGCAACTGCCATGACTTATCTAGTCATCAGGTGGCTGTTCATGCGGCAGCACCATGCCCGATCGAAGTGAAGCATCAGATGTTGAGGTGGTGGGGGCCGATTCTGCACGAGTATTACGCTGGTACTGAACTGAACGGCTTTTGCTACGTAGGTCCACAAGATTGGATTGCTCATCCAGGGACCGTGGGAAAGCCCCTAATTGGGGCTATTCACATCTGTGACGACGATGGTGTAGAAGTTGAAGCTGATGAGCCTGGGCTTATCTATTTCGAACGCGAGGAACAAGCTTTCGAGTACCACAACGCCCCTGAAAAGACCCGAAATTCGCAGCATCCCGACCATCGTTTGTGGACAACTCTGGGTGATGTTGGACGGGTTGATGAGGATGGGTTTCTTTACCTAACGGATCGCAAGTCGTTCATGATTATCTCCGGCGGAGTCAATATCTACCCGCAAGAGATTGAGGACTGTTTGATTGTTCACCCTGAAGTAGCTGATGTTGCTGTATTTGGGGTACCCAATGCTGATTTCGGTGAAGAAGTAAAAGCGGTAGTCCAACCGGCAGAAGGAACAGAAGGAACACAAAATCTTGAGAGGCGATTACTCGACTATGCCCGTGAGCACATCGCCGCGTTCAAGGTCCCAAGATCGGTCGACTTTCGAGATGAGCTGCCTCGGCTTCCCACAGGAAAATTGTATAAAAGGCTTCTTCGAGACGAGTATTGGAGCGACAGCTCAACCGCCCAAGTTTCTCCGATAGCGCGAATCACTGAGTCCTAAGCGTCAGAATTTGTATCTCCTGTGAAGTCCTGAGGGGCGTCTCCTCGTATCGAACGTGGTTAGCGTAAACGTCCTAGAGTCGGAGACACTTGCATCACGCAGGTGGACAATGGGGGCGAAATGTCGGTTTATTTTGTTGTACAAGAGCAGGTCAATGATCCGGCTGGCCTGGAGAACTATATGAAAGCCGCTAGGGCATCTTCGCTTGGGCGAGGTCGAGCGCTTGTTGTCGACGACGACGTGCGTTCTATCGAAGGGGATTGGCATGGTTCGAGGTTGGTGATTCTCGAATTTGACGATGAGGAAGCCTTCCGAGACTGGTATGACTCTCCGGAGTACCAGGCGGCTTTGCCCTTGCGTCTGTCATCAACGGATTCGCGTGGTGCTCTCGCAAAAGGGCTCGGTTAGCTGGTGCTCGCCCGGTGCCGTTATAACCGAATTGAGCCTGCAGCAGGAAAGCTTTAACGAGGGGATCGACAAGATGCAAACCTGGAATATCGGCGAAGCGAAAATTACCAAAGTTGTAGAAATGGAGCAGATGTGGCCGGGGTCGGCGGTGATACCCGATGCGAACTCAGCAGCGGTGCTCGAACACGACTGGATCTTGGGGCCGTTTGCGGACCGCGAAAATGGGCGGATCCGGCTTTCATTCCACGCTTTTTGTATCGAAATTGGCGATGAGAAAATCGTTGTTGACACTTGCGCCGGAAACGACAAGGCACGACCCAATTTTGACGCTCTGAGCAATCTTGATACAGATTTTATGCAAAAGATGACAGAAGCAGGGTTTGGCCCAGATGACGTTACCGCCGTGATCTGCACGCATCTTCACGTCGATCACGTTGGCTGGAATACGCGATTACTTAATGGGGTTTGGCAACCGACTTTCCCTAAAGCTCGCTATCTGTTCGGCGAGACTGAATGGGCTCACTGGCGCGTGGAACCTCAAGTTTATGGTGACGTTGTAGGGGACAGCATCCAACCCTGTATCGATGCTGGTTTAGCTGAACTTGTGCAAAGTGATATGCAACTAAATGACGCTATTTGGCTGGAACCAACCCCAGGTCATACTCCAGGCCATCACAGTGTTTGCATCTCATCGGGAGGAGAGGACGCGATCATCACCGGTGACCTATGTCATCATCCCATTCAATTTGAACTCCCTCACTGGTCAAGTGAACCTGATGTCGATAAACCAGCAGCGATTACCATGCGCCGGCGTTTCGCTGAGCGATACTGCGATGATCACACGTTGATTCTGGGAACGCATTTTGGAGGTCCCTCGTGTGGGTACCTTCGGCCCTTAGGTAATTCGTGGTGGTTGGACTCCAAGGGTTTCGCGGATCTTGACGACAATCTCCCAAATGGCTAATTGTCTCCTGACAGGTTGAGGCAAGCCATACAGCTTGACATATTTGAGACGAGCGGTCGTGATCCCGGTCAGCCTTGAAATATTTGAAAGAACTCGGGTACGCGGGCGCGCCCCAGTCCGAACGACACTGAGATCAGCGGTGAGAGCGAGCCTTATTGGAGTGAGATCGTTTTTTGCTATTGCCCGACGATCTGTTGTGGCTGTTAGCGCGGCCGGCCGGCCCTGTGCGTTGCCCGTTTCGATGTTTGGAAGTTGTACTGTGCGACTTCTTCCCCTGGGGCTTTCGATTCCTCTTTTGACCGGCTGAGTTATTCGACGAGTTTGTTTGCTTTCCCTTTTGCGGGCGTTGAGTCTGAGAATTTTGGGAATCGTTGTTTCGATTCTGAGACTTCGTCGTGAGAAGTTTTGGGGGAGAGTCGCTTAGCTCCTCGAAGGCAGGTTTCGATAGCGGAACTTGGAGGCCAAGTTTTCTTTGCAGCAGCTTCACCGATTTATGTTGGGAGCGATCCACGAAAGATACAACCACACCGGTAGCGCCAGCACGGGCCGTTCGGCCGCTTCGATGGAGGTAAGCCTTGTGATCTTCAGGTGGGTCGAAATGCAACACACATGAGACATCGTCAATGTGAAGACCTCGAGCTGCGACGTCGGTCGCGATGAGGGCCAACGCTTGACCGTCTGTGAATTGTTTAAGCGAGCGATCGCGTTGGCTTTGTGAACGTGCACCGTGAATTGCAACGGCTTCGACACCGCTACGTTTCAGTTGCTTTGTAACGCGATCGACACCGTGTCGAGTCCGAACGAACACCACAGTCTTACCGCTATTTCGGATAACTTTGGTGGCTTGCTCGACGCGTTCGCTGCGGTCAACTTCCCAAAAGAAATGAGTCATTGAACCGACATCTGGTGTCGACGGTCCAACTTCGTGACGCACAGGATTGTTCTGGTAATCGCGAGTGAGGGTTGCGACATCTCCATCGAGTGTCGCTGAGAACAAGAGTGTTTGCCTTCTTGAGGAAGTGAGATCAAGAAGCTTGCGGACCTCGGGCAAAAAACCCATGTCCGCCATGCGGTCGGCTTCGTCAACAACGACGGTCTCTACATCCCCGAGAGTCAACGCTTTTCGGTCGATCAGATCGCGGAGTCGCCCAGGGCAGGCGATCACAACATCCACACACTTGGCGAGTTGTTGGATCTGGCGGTTGATGTTGGTTCCGCCATAAGCCGACATAACCCACAAATTCTTCGTTCGTGCTAGGGGTCGGAGATCATTAGCGATTTGCTCAGCCAATTCTCGGGTCGGCACTAGGACTAAAGCACGCGGAGATCGCGGCTTAGAACTAACTGTGTGGGCAATTAGCGGAATGCCGAAAGCAATAGTTTTCCCTGAACCAGTGGGAGCGCGACCACAGACATCTCGACGGGCTAAGGCGTCAGGGATTGTCGCAGTTTGTATCTCAAATGGAACATCGATACCGGACTTTGCCAACACACGCGTCAGCGACTCGGACACACCGAGTTCTATAAAAGATGTACTCACGTATTCCTTGCTAAGGACCGGTCGCAGCGCCAGCGGAGCAGGCAGGGGGAAAAAGGTACGAGCGGTCCGTTCTCTCGCAAGGCAGGGTACAGGTCTGCCTAGGTAGCGAGATAGTTCTCTAGGGAGTTATTTCAAACACCACGGCAGATGTCCCTCGCCGATCTAGATGCATACGATCTAAACGGACAAAGAATCTTGTGTTCTTTCACATTTGGGGAACAAGTTGAAGTTGCTGCCCTGACCCAAGAGGATTGCCAGGCCCGGGAGCGCGTAACTTGTGCTCCAAGTTCAGGAGGCGACAGTGCTGGTCTATGACGGAGAATGCGACTTTTGTTGTCGATGCGCTAATTGGTTGAAAAAAAGGGCGGACTTTCCGATGAGTTCGGGCACCGAGGACGATTTGAGAAGCCTCGGACTCTCCCGCATAGAGGCAAAACGTTCCGTCTGGTGGATCAACGAAAACGAACGTCTAGCTGGGCATGAAGCAATCGGACGAGCCCTCCAGGGAGTTGGAGGAGTCTGGGGGTTGTTGGGGCGGGCGATGACGATTACACCCATTTCATGGGTCGCCTTCGCTGTTTACCGTCGAGTCGCAGCGAATCGACACCGATTCAACAAGTAAAGGAGCCGCTGTCAGGATTCAATAATTTTTTTCACGAACGCAGCGGTCGCTTCGCTTACTGGTTTCGAGGATCCCATGAGGAAGTGATCGCCACCATCAATGATTGACAACGAAGTGGAATCCCAAGAGTGGGAGATAGTCGCTGCTTCGTCAGGGGACCGGTATTGATCGTGCTGAGGCACCAATAGCAAGGTTGGACGTTCATCGTGGCCTGCTGGCATCTGTTGGGGTTTAAGTAACGAAAGAGGTGCAGCAATACCAACCCAGCCAGCGAGGTTCGAATGATCAGTTGACAACGAGACATCAGCTCCAAAAGAATACCCGACAGAAATTATGGGAATTGAGTCCCCCAACGAACCCGCGTAAGTAAACGCAGCTTCGGCATCAAGTCTCTCCAATTCTCCTTTGCCGTGTGTGCCTTCGGATACTCCAGCACCACGAAAGTTGTACCTGAGAGTTCCGATGGAGCTTTCGGGCAGAGACTCAAAGAGTGACTGAATAACGTTGTTGCGCATGTCCCCGCCGTACAACGGATGGGGGTGTGAAAGCACAGCGATCGCTTGAATTTGTGCAGGCAGGAGAAATTCTGCCTCCAATTCAAAGCCGTCGCTAGTGGTAAAAATGGTCGTTTGAGGGAAACCGACTTCCGCGTTCATGACTAGAGACGGTACCGTGCGTCTGTGGCCGCAGAACCGAGCGACGAATCCAACGACCAAAATCCGAAACGTCCGATCAAGATGCTGCACGACCGCATCTTGGTTCGGATGCCCACAGATGAGGCTGAACGGCGCAGTAGCGGTGGAATCTTGATCCCCGCTACCGCTCAGCAACAAAAACGTTTGGTATGGGGCGAGGTGGTAGGAGCTGGACCGAATGTTCGTAGCGCGGAGGAAGGCGACCAGGTCTTATTCAGTCCAGAAGATCGATATGAAGTCGAAGTGCATGGCGATGACTTCCTCATCTTGCGTGAGCGTGATGTCCACGCGATTGCGGCGCCGCGCGTGGAGCCCGGTAGCACTGGTCTTTACCTCTGATCAACATGGCTGATTCGTCTGGGCACAACCTTTGGGACTACACCACAAAAGGTGGGATCGAGGTCAGCGTAGAAGTCGCGCCCATCGAACCCGAAGTTGCTGTCGAAGACCTTGTTGATCGACTTGATTCAGCGCGCGGAGTGCTCCTGTCCTCGAGCTATGAGTATCCGGGGCGTTACACGCGCTGGGATTTGGGTTTCGTTGATCCTCCCCTGGCCGTAACTAGCCACAATCAAGAGGTTCGTCTCCACGCCCTTAATGAGCGCGGGCAGGTACTGCTGCCGCCGCTGGGACGCGCCATGGGGAACGTGGATGGAGTCTCTGTAGGTGATCAAACGTCTAACTCGTTGATTTGTAACGTCGAACGGCCGGCCGGGCGTTTCGAAGAAGAGAATAGAAGTCGCCAACCGTCTGCCTTTTCAGCAGTGCGAGCAATAGTTGATCTTTTCGCAGGTCCAGATGAACATCTCGGGCTATACGGGGCATTTGGGTACGACCTCGCATTTCAATTCGAACCGATTGCACTGCAGTTGGCGCGACCCGAAGACCAAAGGGACCTTGTTCTCTACATTCCCGATGACCTGATTGTCGTTGACCATCAGGGCGGCATCGCCGAGCGTCGTTATTACGAGTTCGGATTCGATGACGTAAGCACCGTGGGTCTAAGCAGAGGTGGCACTAGAGACGCGTACCAGCCTGACTTGGACCTTGAGGCTCAACGCGATCACCGCCCAGGTGAGTATTCCCAAGCGGTCGAGGTTGCTCGCGAATACTTCTCACGAGGTGACCTGTTTGAAGTGGTTTCGAGTCAAACCTTTGTCGAACCGTCTCCTGAACCACCATCCGAGTTGTTTCGTCGTTTGAAGGAACAGAACCCATCGCCTTACGGGTTCCTTATCAATTTGGGTCAGGCGGAATGGCTAGTCGGAGCATCCCCGGAAATGTATGTTCGGGTTGAAGGCGATCGAGTTGAGACTTGCCCAATTTCAGGCACCATCGCTCGAGGCCAAGATCCTCTCGATGACGCCTCACAGATTCTCGCGCTGTTGAATTCAGAGAAAGATGAGTCGGAGCTCACCATGTGCACCGACGTTGATCGCAACGATAAAAGCAGAATCTGTATTCCCGGTTCCGTCAAAGTTATTGGGCGGCGCCAAATTGAGATGTATTCGAGACTGATTCACACAGTGGATCATATTGAGGGACGCCTCCGTCCCGAGTTTGATGCCCTCGATGCGTTCCTAACCCACACATGGGCTGTGACGGTGACAGGTGCACCCAAGACCGCAGCGATGATGTTCCTTGAGGCGCATGAAAAGAGCTCGCGGGCTTGGTACGGCGGGGCGATTGGAAAAGTCGGATTTGATGGTGGCCTCAATACCGGGCTGACGCTAAGGACAATAAGAATTAAAGATGGTCATGCAGAGGTTCGAGTCGGGGCAACCCTTCTTTGGGATTCAGACCCCGTTGCTGAAGAAGAAGAAACAGAGCTCAAAGCGTCAGCTTTTTTGGATGCCCTGCGATTGCCTCGTAGACATACGGAGGCACCATCTTTCCCTCGGTCAGTTGACGAAAAGCGGGTTTTACTTGTCGACCACATGGATTCGTTCGTCCACACGTTGGCGAATTACTTGCGTCAGACCGGAGCCGACGTACGGACCCAACGAAGCGGATTTCCTCTGAGCGATATAGCTGCGCAGCGACCCGATTTGTTGGTGCTGTCACCAGGGCCTGGTTCTCCTTCCGATTACGATATTTCGGCCACCATTGAGGCGGCTGTAGATCTCGGAGTGCCGATTTTTGGAGTATGCCTCGGGTTGCAGGCGATCGTTGAGTATTTCGGAGGTGAATTGGGGCAATTGGAAACTCCAATGCATGGGAAACCTTCATCCGTTCAAGTCCTTGGCGGCCAGTTGTTTCACGGTTTACCGACCGAGTTTCGGGCGGGCCGGTATCACTCCTTGTTCGCCAAACGAGACCGAGTACCCGATGATTTAGAAATCACTGCTACCAGCGTTGATGATGGGGTTGTTATGGCCATCGAACATCGCGAGTTACCAATTTGTGCGGTTCAGTTCCATCCTGAGTCGATCATGTCTTTGGACGATGAAGTAGGTATCCGTCTGATCAATAACGCCGTCGAATTGTTGACGGGTCAGCGATGAATAGTGTGATCAGGGCAACGCCTCGCGATGTAGTGGTCGTAGAGGGGTCAGACGCGGAGATGTATCTACACGGACAAATCTCTCAAGACGTTGATGACATGACCATTGGAGAATCGAGACTGTCGTTTCTCCTTGAACCCAAGGGCAACATCGAAAGCCTGTTTCGGATCACTCGCTCTGAACACGAGCAATATGTTCTCGATACAGAAGTCGATCATGGCGAACTCCTCAAGTCTTCTTTGGAACGCTTCAAACTTCGTTCAAAAATTGAGTTCACTTTGTCGCGTTGGAGAATGATCGCTGTTTTGGGTCAAGCTGATCTTTCAAAAGCCCACGATGTTGAAGTGGCAGCACCCTCAGCTTGGCCGGGCACCGAATATATCGACTTGCTTGGGGCTTCACCGTCCTTAGATTTACCTGAATGCTCGGGCGAAGAATACGAACGCCTTCGTTTAGCCAAGGGGCTGCCAGTGATCGGGCGCGAAGTAGAGATCGGAGGCATCCCCAACGAAACCGACCTATTAGACATTGCCGTGTCTTTTGGTAAAGGCTGCTACCGCGGCCAAGAACTCGTTGAGCGAATTGATTCCCGATCAGGAGGTCGTCGCTTGATCCGACGTGTGGAGAGTGCCGGCGCGCTAGCTCCAGGCGATGAACTCAAATTCGAAGACGCCAAAGTCGGTGAAATATTGAGCATTCCTAAAGACGCTCCGTACATAGGATTCGCTCGGCTTCGCGCCGATGTAGACGTTGCGGATGGACCTGAGGGGGTACTAGTGAACGTTGCCTCGATACACGATGCCGGGTTATAACCGAAACCTTGAAAGTGGTAGAGCGCTACCCTCTGATCGAACGTATTGGTGTTGCCGACCGCCGCACCTACCCAATGGGAGATGATTATCGTGGCCAAGCCTGCACTTCTAGCCAAACTGACCGCTAAAGAAGGCCAACGCGACGCGTTGTTGAGCGTGATTGCTGACTTAGGAATGCGAAACGTTTCGGGTGAGCCCGGTACCGAGGTATACGTCGCCCATAAGGACCAGAACGACGAAAATGTTATCTGGTTCTATGAGATGTACTCAGATAGCGACGCGCTGGCAACGCATGGTGGGTCCGATGCGATGAAAGATTTCGGTCGATCTACAGGGGAGTACATGGCTACCCGCCCAGAACTAATTTTCTTAGAGCCCGTGTGCGCGAAAGGGCTTGAGCTCTGAGGGAAATCCCGGCGATTGCTGCAACGTCAGCTATTGGGAGGCGACGCGACCATGAGCGTCGGTAACGGAACTTACTTAGATCGGATCATCGCAGAGCACCGCGCTCGGGCATTGGCTGACCAACGATCAGTAGAACAGTTGTTCGCGGAAGCGATGTTGCTCCCAGAGACCCGAGGGTTTCGTTCGTCTTTGAGTCAACCAGCACTATGTGTTATCGCTGAGATAAAACGCCGTTCACCCTCCAAGGGCGATCTTTTCGTAGACCTAAATCCATCGGCCTTAGCTCGCAAATATGCCGCAGGTGGAGCGGCTTGCCTCTCGGTTCTTACCGACGAGGCTAATTTTGGCGGATCCCGAGCAGACTTAGAAATGGCACGGGCTGCTGTAAAACTTCCCGTTTTAAGAAAAGATTTCACCGTCCACGAACGCGACATCCTTGATGCCCGACTAATGGGAGCCGACGCGGTGTTACTGATCGTGGCAGCATTATCGAAACAAGAACTCCAACGTTTCTTTTCGCTTTCAGGCGAACTCGGATTAGATGCGTTAGTTGAAACCCACGACGAAGCTGAACTTGAGACAGCGTTAGAGATCGGTGCTGGACTCATCGGAGTGAATCAAAGAAACCTCATCACCTTTGAAGTTGACCACGAGAGAGCCGCACGAATGGCGAAGCTCATTCCTGACGATGTAATAGCTGTCGCCGAGTCTGGGGTTCGAGGCCCGGCGGACGCTGCAAGGTTGCGTCAGGCCGGTTATGCAGCGATCCTTGTCGGAGAAACACTCGTCACCAGCGGCGACGCGACGGCCGCCGTAGCCGCGCTCCGAGAGGCTGTCTGATGTTCGTAAAGATCTGCGGCGTCACCACCGAGGAGGACGCACTTCTTGCTGTTGGAATGGGAGCCGACGCCTTAGGGTTTAACTTCGTGCCCGGTTCCCCACGCCAAATCCGACCGGCGACGGCTAGAGATATCGTTCGCAGACTCCCTGGCGGAGTGCTCACGGTAGGAATATTTCAAAACGAACTGAAGGAGAGAGTTGTAGAAATCACCCATGAAGCCGGTCTTCAGGCCGCCCAACTTCATGGCCGAGAGACCAGTAACGACAGCTCTTGGGTTGCGCAACGAATTCCGTACCTCATCAAAGCCTTCACAGCAGGCGACGCTGCTATTGACCGCCTCGACCGTTATTCTGCGAGCGCGGTACTAGTTGACGCTCCAGAGCCTGGTTCCGGCGAAGTTTTTGATTGGTCCATGCTTGATGGTCGCGAACGAGGCCGACCACTGATTTTGGCGGGAGGCTTGCACCCCCAAAATGTGGGTCAAGCAGTTCGGATCGTGCGGCCGTGGGGAGTAGACGTAGCTAGTGGAGTTGAATCCTCTCCTGGTACAAAAGATCCGGTGAAGGTGCGGGAGTTCGTTCTCAATGCCCGAGCGGCTGAAGCAGCAATGGAGCCAACTGGCGAGGAATTTGATCCTGACGCCCCCCACCCCTACGACTGGCGTGTTGAATGATGACGTTGACAACGGCACCGATAGGTTGAACCCATGGTGATGACCGACCCGACGGACGGAGGACGTTTCGGCGAATTTGGAGGTCGTTTCGTCCCTGAAACGCTAGTGCCTGCTTGTGAAGAGCTAGAAGAAGCCTTTCGAGATGCTTGGAATGACCCTGCTTTTGTCAAGGAATTCCATCAAATCCTCACTGATTTTGGTGGTCGACCCTCTGCATTAACGGAGTGCTTTCGCCTATCGGAGCAGTTAGATGTCCGGGTGCTCCTCAAGCGAGAGGATCTGAACCATACGGGGTCCCACAAGATCAACAACGTCATCGGACAGGCCTTGCTTGCGCGGCGTATGGGAAAGTCTCGTCTCGTTGCAGAAACAGGAGCAGGGCAACACGGAGTTGCTACGGCTACGGCTGCCGCGTTGCTGGACATGGAATGCAAGGTGTACATGGGTGAAGTCGACATGGAGCGACAGGAACTCAACGTTTTTCGAATGCAACTCCTCGGTGCTGAAGTCGAATCAGTTTCTTCGGGCAGTAGAACGCTCAAGGATGCCGTCAATGAAGCGCTACGGGACTGGGTCGCCACGGTCGAAAACACTCACTATTGCCTTGGGTCAGTGATGGGTCCTCATCCCTACCCATGGATGGTCCGCACCTTCCATCACGTGATCGGGGACGAAGCTCGCGAGCAATGCCTAGCGCTAATGAAACGATTCCCCGACGTAGTTGTTGCATGCGTCGGAGGAGGTAGCAACGCAGCCGGTATTTTTTCAGGATTCGCTGATACCGACGTCCGGCTGGTGGGGGTGGAGCCCGCAGGCGGCGCGGCTGTCGGAAGAGGAGTTCCCGGAGTGGTGCACGGGATGCTGTCCTACCTCCTGCAGGACGAAGTTGGACAGGTCCAAGAAGCTGAATCCATTTCCGCCGGACTCGATTATCCCGGTGTTGGCCCAGAGCACGCCTATCTTGCTTCTATCGGTCGCGCTGAATATCCATCAGTGAATGATGACGAAGTCGTCAACGCCTTTCAACTTCTCGCCCGCATCGAAGGAATTATCCCAGCACTTGAAGCTTCGCTTCGAGGGCAAGTGGTGCTCCTGAACTTGTCCGGGCGTGGAGATAAAGACGTCGACCAGATGATGACGATCTTGGGACCGGGAAACAAGCAGTGAACTCAGCCTCGAAAATCGGGCGAATGGAACGATTTCTTCGCGACCGAAGAGACACCGGATCAAAGCTGTTAGTCGCTTACATCACTGGCGGGTACGAAGGATGGGAGGCCGCTGTCGAAACAGCGGCAGCTGCGGGAGCCGACGCGATCGAAATTGGGATCCCATTTTCTGACCCCGTGATGGATGGACCTGTAATACAAAAAGCGAGCCAGATAGCGCTGGAAGCTGGCGCCTCACCAGCCTCAGTGTTAGCCGCAGTACCGAATCTGGACACTGGGGTACCTCATGCTGTGATGACCTATTACAACTTGGCGCATCATGCAGGTCACGAAAGGTTCGCGGCGACGTTAGCTAACTCGGGTATCGACGCGGCAATTCTGCCTGACTTACCTCTCGTCGAATCAGCCCCCTGGAGGGAAGCCGCGGCCGCTGCCGGGATCGAGACCATCATGTTGGCCGCTCCCACTACGCCTGAAGACCGACTCGCCGATTTGTGCGAAGCTTCCAAAGGGTTTGTTTATGCGGTGGGGTTGCTTGGCGTCACCGGTGAACGAGCGAATCTGGCGGCGACCGCGACCGAAATCGCGGGACGGTGCAAACAAGTGACTGATAAGCCGGTTCTAACAGGGGTTGGCATCGGCTCACCTGAGCAAGCAGTAGAGGCTTGTTCCGTCGCCGACGGAGTCATCATCGGATCAACTGTTGTGCGGCGGTTATTAGATGGCGAAGGAGCGGAGGGAGTGGGAGATCTTATCGCTTCTTATCGGAACGCCCTAGACGCAGGCTGAAGCCGGTTATCAATGAAAAACGTGCTCTTCGACGAACAGTGCGAACTCTGTGAAGCTGCCAGATTTACTCATTGGTACTACGAGGACGAAGTTTGCTGGGTTGCCGACTGCGAGGCTTGTTCCACGCCCATGGTTGTGTGGAAATCTCACGGAACTGCGCCCAAAACCGACGAAGTGGAATGGATGCTTGCTCGTCTTACAGAGGCCGGGGTCCGTCGATTCGGACACGACGTCGGTTCCCTAGACCGAATCATGCGCCAAATACCCGACCATTTCCATGCGCACTTTCGAGACCCTCACTGGCTATCTCGTCGTTGGACAGAGGCGCCCAGTAAATACTCCGGCGTCGGTGGTGAACGGCAGTTACTGAAATGAACCACTGGGTACCGCGATTGTTCTTGGTGACACTCATCGCCTTTGGGCTCTGTGTTGGGTGCGGCGATGGAACGGATTGGTCCACAAGAGGTCCAACCGCGGAGGAATACTCTCGCGACGCGTTAACACTCGGTGCAGTGGTGTACAGAGATACCTGCGCAACATGCCACGGAGCGGATGGTTCCGGTGGCTTCGGCCCCCATCTTCGAGGAAAGGGCCACAAATTCTCTTACGACGAGCATCGCCAGATCATCGAACGAGGGAGACGCTCAATGCCTGGATTCGGGGCAAGCCTCAGCGAACAAGAAATTGAGGCGGTTCTTGCCCACGTGAGGGTCGGGTTTTTCGAAGATTTCGACAGCTAATTTTTGTTTGGATGGCAGGGTAACGAGCATAGGATCGCTATGTTGGCCGAATGCTGAAACCCGGAGATCGCGCACCAGCTTTTACGCTTTTGGACCAGTGCCAACAAAAATGGCGTTTAACAGACCAACAGAATCGGCGGATTGCGCTCTTCTTCTATCCAAAGGCGAACACCGGCGGATGTACGGTGCAGGCGTGTGGATTGCGTGACATAGCGCGGCAAGCTGACGACGTCCAGATTGTCGGAATCAGTCCAGATAGCCCCAAGGCACAAGCTCGGTGGGACGAAAAACACCAGTTTGGTTTTCCACTTTTGTCTGACCCTGATCACAAAATCGCAACAAAATATCGAGCTTGGGGCCCCAAAAAACTTTACGGTCGGGAGTACGAAGGGATACTACGTTCGCTGTTCCTTATCTCGGCAACCGGCCGTATCGAAAATGTTTGGATGAAAATTTCCCCCAAAGAAACCCCACACCGGTTACTGATGGCGTTGGAGGAGAGCAATGAGTGACTATCCCAAACCCGCGGACCTTTTGGCGCACCGCCCCCCGTTCCTTTTTTGCGACGAAATAATAGAATTGGAGCCCGGCGTTTCCTGCACCGCAATATGGCGCCTAACAGGCAACGAAGCCTTTTTCGCAGGCCACTTTCCGAGTAGACCTACCCTGCCGGGAGTGTTGATAGTCGAGGCCTTAGCTCAGACCGCAGGGCTAGCAGCCCTTAGCGACGAACACTTCGAAGGTAAACTGCCACTCTTCGGAGGTATTGACAAGGCGCGTTTCCGCCGCCAAGTTATTCCAGGCGACACGCTTACTTTGGAGGCAAACCTCGGACGGATGTCCAAAATGGCTGGCAAAGCAACTGGATTAGCGTCTGTGGACGGTGAAATTGCCTGCCAGGTCGAGATGATGTTCGTGATCGCCGACGCGGTCGACCTGTAGGACGCGAGATGTCGCGACGTGGGTGACCGTCTAAGGCTGTTTAGGGCTGGAGATCATCGGCGAGACGGCTTTCTCCTCGGAGTCGCGGTTGGCATTTTCGGAGTAACTTTCGGGGTCCTTGCATCGGCCTCGGGCCTTTCTGCTTTTAAGGCCACGACGATGTCGCTCCTTGTGTTTACCGGCGCGTCCCAATTCGCCGCAATAGGAATCGTCAGTTCGGGAGGCGAACCACTGTCCGCTTTAGGAACAGCGCTGTTACTGGCTGCTCGCAACGGTGTTTACTCCCTTTCGATTGCCCAAACACTTCCAACGAACGGACTGAAACGCTTGATAGCTGCACAACTCGTTATTGACGAAACAGCAGCTATGAGTAAAGCCCAGCCAGTGCCGGAGGTGTCACAGGAAGTTTTCTGGGTCACTGGAATTTCTGTTTTTATTTTTTGGAACGCTGGAACCTTGGTCGGGGTATTTGCAGGCCAAGTCGTGGGAGATCCTCTTTCTTGGGGATTAGACGCGGCGTTCCCGGCGGGATTCCTCGCTCTTTTGCTTCCCCACCTGTCAGATCGAAGGAAAAGACTCGCGGCTCTGCTGGGAGCAGTAATAGCTGTAATTAGTATTCCGATTTTGCCCCAAGGGCTTCCTGTGCTGGCGGCGGCGCTCGGCGCTGTTGTAGCCGCTGGTGTTGGCAACAAAAAAGGAAAGAGACGGCACCCATGAGTTGGGTGATGATCTTCAGCCTCGCTGGCGGCTGCTACTTCTTTAAACTCGGAGGCCTTGTAGCTGCCAACACAACGCGCCCTACTCCGCGCCTCAACCGAGTGCTCAGCGGTCTTACCCCAGCCGTATTGGCAGGCCTCATCGTGGTGCAAACCCTCGATGGGGGAGGAACACTCAACGTTGGAGCCGGCACGGTCGGTCTCCTCGTTGGAGGTTTAGCAGCGCGACGCGGAGCCCCATTTGCATGGGTCTTGGTGGTAGCTGCAGGTGTAACAGCGGCGCTTCGATTGCTATAAGAGAATTGAGCTATGTGCCAACAGGAGCGAGGACCAGACAGCCGTTGTGTCCTCCAAATCCGAAGGAATTGGACATGGACGGACCAGGCTCCCAATCTTGAGAAGCACCTGTCACCAGATTGATATCGGGCATTTCGGGATCAGGATTAGTGAACCCTGCGGTGGGAGGAATTTGGCTGCGCTGAAACGAGATAAGAATAGAAGTCGCTTCCATAGCGCCTGCGGCGCCTAGCGCGTGGCCAGTAACTCCCTTAGTGGAAGTGACTGGAGGGCCGTTCCCTCCAAATACTTTAGACAGCGCTTCTGCTTCGGCCGCGTCGTTCAACGGGGTTGAGGTTCCGTGAGCGTTTACGTAACAGATTTCGCTGCTGGTGAGCCCGGCGTCCTCGATCGCCAACTGCATACAGCGCGCAGCGCCGTGGCCACCTGGCGACGGCGCGGTGATGTGGTGAGCATCGGCGTTAGATCCCGACCCGAGAATTTCTCCATAGATTTGGGCGCCTCTCGCTCGAGCAGATTCCATTTCTTCAAGAATCAGAGTCGCTGACCCCTCCGTCATCATGAAACCGTCGCGATCCCGGTCGAACGGCATGGATTTACCTGAAGATGACAAGGCAGTCATATTCTGAAAACCCGCCATCCCTACCGGCGACATCACCGATTCGGCTCCACCGGACACAATCACATCGGCGTAACCCATTTGGATGAGACGGGCGGCATACCCCAAGGCATGGGTGCTCGCTGCGCATGCCGTGGTGATGGTCTCATTGGGCCCCTGTAGTCCGAAGCGCATGGAAATCGCAGCCCCTGGGGCGTTGGGCATGATCATCGGGACCATGAAAGGGGATACGCGACGAGCGCCTTTGCGATCATGGACTAATACTTGTTCCTCGAAGGTTTGCAGTCCTCCGACTCCTGTTGCATAGATCACGCCGCAACGGTCCGGATCGGCGTTGAGTTCGCCAGCATCTTCGATGGCCATCATGGCGGTTGCGATTGCCATTTGCTGAGATCGGTCGGCTCGCCGTGCTTCTTTGGAGTTGTCGTAATATGCAAGAGGGTCAAAGTCATGGACGCGTCGTTCCCCTTCAGGGGCGGCGGAGGTCAATCCCTCCCAGAACGCGTCTAACCCTGTCCCAGCGCAGGAAACAACCCCAAGGCCCACGATTGCGACCCTGCGCTTTTCGCTCACAGTTTGGACTCAACCAGTGCCAACGCGTCGGCAACTGTGGCCACGTCCGAAAGCTCTTCTTCCTCGACGGTGATATCGAATTCTTCTTCAAGAGCCATCACTAGTTCAACTAGGTCAAGGCTGTCTGCATCAAGGTCGTCTGCAAAGTTCGCCTCGGGAGTAACAGCGGACACGTCCACTGCCAAGACCTCCACGGCGCAGTTCTTGAATCGCTCGAAGTTGTCGCTCATTCAGGTATTCCTTATGTCATGGGACTGTGGAAAGTGTAGAGGCTCAAGGTCAATGACCCATGCCTAGTCCGCCATCTACTGGAATCACGGCGCCTGTGATGTATGCGCCTGATTCTGAGGCGAGAAAATTTATGATTTCAGCGATTTCTTGAGGTTGTGCAACTCGACCCAAAGGTACCTGGTTGGTGATTGCTGTTCGTTGTTCCTCGGTTAGAGACGCCAACATCTCTGTCGCCACCGGACCAGGCGCCACGACATTGGCGGTGATGTTTCTCGAACCAAGTTCGCGAGCCATCGATCGGGCCATGCCGATCAGCCCAGCTTTACTTGCCGCGTAATTGACCTGACCAGCGGAGCCTAGAAGGCCGACCACTGACGAGACGAAGATGAGTCGGCCCCAGCGGGCTCTTAGCATTGGGCGCGCCGCCCTTCGCGCAACGCGATAAGCGCCATTTAGGTTGGTGTTCACAACTTCGGTGAAATCGTCATCTGACATTCGCAGTAGTAGTTGATCGCGGGTGATTCCAGCGTTCGCCACTAACACTTGAACTGCGCCAAGTTCAGCTTCGATGGCTGCGAATGCGACATCAACAGCGTCACTATCTGTTTGATCGCATGCCACAGAGAAGATGCGGTCGTCTATGACTTCAGGGTTTCTGGAAGTTACAGCGACGCGGTGACCAGCGTCGGCGAACAGCTTCGCAGACGCCAGCCCGATGCCTCGGCTGCCACCGGTCACTAAGACTGTTCGCTCTTCTTTCATTTGCCATCCCACGTGATTACCGCCGCCGCAGATGTCATTCCAGCGCCAAAACCGACGAGTAACAGGCGATCCCCCTTTTTCACTCGCCCCCTGCTCCATGCGTCTTCAAGGGCGAGAGGGACCGAAGCAGAGGATGTGTTTCCGGTTCGATGAATAACCATCGAAGTTTTTTCGTAGGGAATACCAAGCCGCTTGCAAGATGCTTCGACAATTCGAACGTTGGCTTGGTGGGGGATAACTATGTCAATGTCTGCTGCGGACATCTCAGCCATTTCTAGTGACTGTCGAGCAGCGTGTTCCATCGCAAGAACAGCGTTTTTGAAGATCGCTTGCCCCGACATTTCAATCTTTGCGTCGAAGTCACAATAAAGAGCGCTTTCGAGTGCCCCATTGCTGTCAACATGCCACCCGTGCAGGTCACCGGGGCCTTCAGTTTTTTCGATCACTGCCGCGCCGGCTCCGTCAGCGAAGAGAATGCAAGTGCCTCTGTCGGTCCAGTCGGTCATACGCGAGAGAGTTTCAGCGCCGATTACCAAGACGCGATGGTGACCTAGATTGATGAACCCGTGTGCCGCAATAAGCCCGTAAACGAATCCTGAGCAGGCCGCATTGAGGTCCATGGCTCCGCAACTCAAACCAAGCATCTCCTGAACTGTGGAGGCTGTCGCCGGGACGCGTCGGTCGGGGCTAGTGGTTGCGAGGATCAGCAAGTCAATTGTTGCCGGATCAATGTCAGAACGTTCGATAGCGACCCGTCCGGCTTCAGCCGCGAGTCCAGCAGTGGTGCCGCCGATTCGACGTTCGTGAATTCCAGTACGTTCAAGGATCCATTCGTGGGTGGTGTCGACCATTTTCGCAAGGTCGTGGTTAGTCAAAACCTTATCCGGGAGCGCTGTCCCTAAAGCCATCATTCGTGCGCCGGATACAGAGTGTGCAGTCATGTTCTCTCGCTCTATTTTGTGCGGAGCCAAGCAATAGGTTGACGGGCAGTTACTCGCTCACCATCAAGAGCCATGAGGTCCATCATGACACCTGAAAAAGGAGATCGAACCTCTTCTTCAGCGACCCAACCCAGTACATCGCCGACGGCGACCGTTTGATCGCCTCCGAGGTCTTCTCTTGGAGTGAAGACACCGGCGCAGGGGCTTACCACCAGACGTTCAGTTACATATAAATGTTCTCCTGCGCCGGCCGTAGCAAACTCAGAAGACCCTAGGTCGGTAACTGCTGCGAGCAGTGCGTCTACATCTTCTGGTGTGCCTACAGACAAGGTGGTGACGTCTTTTAAGGTTCGCTTGGCCATGCCGGTTAGGACTGTGCCCGGGCCCAGTTCGACGAACGTTGTGCAACCCATCTCACTCAGTTGGTAGAGACTCTGCCTCCATTGGACAGGGCTACAAAGTTGGCTCACCAGCAGTTGAGGCCACTCGTCAGCTTCATCCCGCGCTGCCGCATCAACGTTAGCTATGACGGGAACAGCGGGCGCTCGAACGTCAACCTCACCCAGTGCTTTGCGAAGTCGGTCCCTAGCGGGCGCCATGAAGGGCGTATGAAAAGCTCCCCCAACTGGAAGTGCCATCGCTCTTTTAGCGCCTAACTCCTTAGCTTTCTTGCCCGCTTCCTCAACTGCTGAGGGGGAGCCAGCGATTACCACCTGCCCGGGAGCGTTGTAGTTCGCCACCCATACGTCTCCGTCGACACGTGCGCATGCAGCGACGACCAGATCATCGTCCAGTCCCAGAATTGCAGCCATAGTGCCGTCTTGCTCGTCGGCAGCGATCTGCATGGCTTCGCCGCGTTCGGCGACTAAGCGAACTGCGTCTTCGAAAGATAAAGCCCCGCCTGCGCAAAGGGCGCTGTATTCGCCCAACGAATGGCCCGCAGCGATGTTGGGTACAACCCCCGTGCGTTCGACCGCATCAAGAACCACCATGCTGAGAACGAAAGTGGTGAGTTGGCTATTGCGCGTCTGTTTGAGCTCTTCGGCTTCAGCGCTGAGCAACAACTGTCCTACGTCGCGACCACATGCTTGCGACGCTTCCTCAACGAGTTCCCAACTCGCATGATCAACCCACGAGGACCCCATACCTGGCTTCTGTGAGCCTTGTCCGGGAAATGTGAATGCGAGCACGCAGCCTCCCTGTGCGATCACCTTATGGGTTGGACCGCACGTTGGCCCGAAAGGTTTCACATGGCCTAGCGAAAAACCTACCGACCACGGCTTCTGAAGAGGGTAGGCCAAACATTCGCCGGAAAGACGGAATGATCAGTAACTCTCACCAGATCCTTGGGAACGCTGCCTTTAGAGCGCTAACCTCACCGTTTGCGGCCCGGGTGGTGGAATGGCAGACACGAAGGATTCAAAATCCTTTGCCCTCACGGGCGTGCGGGTTCAAATCCCGCTCCGGGCACAAAAGAACACCAAATTGCCAACTTCAGCACAGCGGCGATATTTCGCTCTACCTTGGTTGCCATGAGCGTTGACCCTTACGCCTCGTGGACTGATGACGAACTAGCTGTTCTCGATCATGGTTTACGAAGCGATTTGTACAGTGGACAGGTAGCCCTTGTCACCGGTGGAGCCGGGGGAATTGGCAGAGCAATCTGCATGTTACTGGGACGACTTGGAGCTCGGATTATCACCTGCGGCCGAAACGAATCGAAACTTGTCGAACTGGAAAAATCTTTAACCGCTCACGGGATTGATGTCTGCTCGATCCCTATGACTATCCGCGATCCTGACCAGGTCATTGATCTGATTGGCGCTGCTTGGAGCGAGTGCGGGGGGTTGGATTTGGTGGTGAACAACGCAGGCGGCCAGTTCCCTGCGCCGGCGGTGGAGATTTCTCCCAAAGGTTGGGCTGCTGTCGTTGAAACCAATTTGTATGGACCCTGGTTTGTAATGCAGGAAGCAGCGCGAACCTGGATTGAAAAAAAGCAGCCAGGATCCATCGTAAATATTGGAACGATTACGGGTCGTGCCTCCGTGGGAATCCCTCATACCGCCGCTGCAAGAGCCGGCGCAGCTGGATTAGCGGCGTCGCTCAGCGTCGAATGGGCTCCGCACAACATCAGAGTCAACACCATCGCCGTTGGAGTAGTTCGCAGTCCCGGATTGGTGAACTATCCACCTGAAGCGCGTCCCTCTTTCGATCACAATCCACAAAGAAGACTCGGAGACGTCCACGATGTAGCGCAGGCAGTCGCGTTTCTGGGCTCATCCACAACCGCCTCATACGTAACCGGTGAAGTTTTTCACGTCGCCGGAGGGGAACAAGTGTGGGGTGAATACTGGGCGTTAGGGAAGCCTGAGTACTTTCGGGTAGAGGACTCTTAAACGCTCAACCACATTTACGATCGGAACGTTATGAACCAACGAGTAGACACCACTCGACTCCAGGAAATGGCTCGGGCTTACACCGCATCGGCGGTCTTATACACGGCCCTTGACGTCGGTTTGTTCACCCACGTCAGCAACGGATCGAACACTGAAACTGCTCTGGGTGAAGAGACAGGACTTCGACCTGTTGACGTGGATCGTTTGGTGTCATGCGCTCTTAGTCTCGAGTTGTTGGACTGGGAAGGTGATCACCTTGTCAACACACTCGACGTTGAGGCCTACCTAGTTAAAGGAAAAGCCCGTTACGCCGGTGCTTGGATGATGTTTACTCGTCCCGATGTTGACGGATGGTTCGATATGACCGAAAAGATGCGGGCTCCAGATTCCAGTAAACTCGGTATGTACCAAGAGCTAACCGTTGAGTCCGCGCGGAAATATCATCGGGCTACTGCGAGCATCGGATTTGGCGCGGCCCGCCGATTCGTCAAAACCGTGGATTTGAGTACTCGTCGTCACCTGCTCGACTTAGGAGGCGGATCCGGTGCGTACAGCATTACAGCAGTCGAGCATTTCAAAGGATTACGGGCCACAGTTTTAGACCTACCGCCAGTGGTAATTGCGACTCAGGAATACATTGCAGATGCCGGTGTCCAAGACCGCGTCGAAACTCTCGGCGCCGATTTCACAGTGGGAGAGTTTCCTTCTCCCGTCGACGTTGTTGTGATGGCTAGCAACCTTCCAATTTACGACGGTGAGATCATTGGTGGCGTCGTTTCGAGAGCATTTCGGGCGCTGGAACCAAACGGCGAAATGCATCTGATTGGTGAGATGCTCAACGACGATCGAAAAGGTCCGGTTGACGCGGCAATGTGGGGAATGAACGAATTGATTTGTGGAAGCGAAGGCCGAGCACATACCCGGGCCGAGTGTCAGAACTACTTCGCGTCCGCCGGGTTCGTTGACATCGAAGTCATTGACTTTGTGCCAGGAATTCTTGCTCGGTGCGTAGGGCGGAAGCCTTAACTAGCAGCGGAATAGGAACTTGCGTTGTTAGCGGCTAGATTCTCGACCCCATGCCAATCAAGATCGCAGAACGTCAGCTTCGCCGAAACAGTGAACAAATTGCCTCAGTGCGGGCAGAGCTGGTTCTTCTAGATGAGCAATGGGCGTTTCTTTCTGATGAAGCAGATACGGCGAGGCTTTATGCGTTGGTATCGGAAACTCCAATATCCGAACGAAACCACCAGCGGGCCGCCCGACATGTTGAAGTTATTGACCAACAGCGAAGCCAAGTAGCAGATCGCCTTGGGCAGCTCGAAGGCCGGCAAGATGCGCTTCTTGATCAAATAAGTGAGCGGTCGCGCTGACGAGAAAAATCTCTCACAACAACGATACGCACCGGATTCGCTAAGGTTGTATCTCCCACCCACCCGAGGTCGTGCCTCGCAAACCATGAGGAAACCGTTGTCGAAGCGTGTCGTTATCGCTGAGGACGAAGCCATTATTCGGCTTGATCTACGCGAGATGCTCGAAGACGAAGGCTATGAAGTCGTTGCCGAAACTGGCCGTGGTGATGAAGCAGTCGCGTTAGTGGCTGAACACGCACCAGATTTATGCATTTTCGACATCAAGATGCCTGGGATGGATGGGTTGACTGCGGCTCGTCACGTCTCGCGTTACCGCCAAGCTGCGGTCGTGATCCTTACAGCGTTCAGTCAACGACATCTGATTGAGCAAGCGCGTGATGCGGGAGTGCTTTCATACTTAGTCAAACCGTTTCAGCGCGAAGAACTGGTTTCCGCGATTGAAGTCGCGCTAGGTCGGTTCGAGGAAATGCGCCAGTTAGAGGAAACAGTGCGCGAACTGGAAGGCCAACTTGAAGTGCGCAAAGTGGTCGATCGCGCCAAGGGTCGCCTAATTGACAACCACGGAATGTCCGAACAGGACGCCTTCGCGTTTATCCAACAGACAGCGATGAGTGGCCGATTCACGATGCTTGACGTGGCGAACCGTGTCGTTGACGGGCTCTTAGAACCTTAAGCGGAGCAAAGGCGCCGAGACGAGAGTTTGGTCGTCCATGTGAACCCGTCGGGGCCCTAGGGTTTCAACTGTGGCAAAGATTCTTCTGTTAGACGGCAATTCTCTGACGTATCGCGCATTTTTTGCTTTACCAACGGATATGGCAACCGCCTCTGGTCAAGTGACGAACGCTGTTTTTGGTTTCACCTCGATGCTTTTGAACCTCATAAGGGATCAACAGCCCGAAGGGATCGTCGTTGCTTTCGATCGCCCTGAGCCCACCTTCCGACACCAGATGCTTCCGGAATACAAGGCTCAGCGAGAACCAACGCCAGATTTGTTGATTCCCCAGTTTGGGCTAGTTCGAGAAGTCTTAGACGCCCTGAAGGTGCCTGCCGTCGATGTGGTGGGCTTCGAAGCCGATGATGTTTTAGCCACTCTTGCGACCCAAGTGGCGGACTCCGGGGATCAGGCAGTGATCGTTACTGGCGACCGCGACATCTACCAAATGGTCCGAGATCCCTTCATTAAAGTTCTGTACAACCGGCGGGGTGTCAGCGACTACGCGTTATACGACGAGGCCGGAATCATTGACCGGACGGGAGTCTCGGCGGCGCTTTACCCCCAGTACGCGGCGCTGCGTGGAGATCCATCAGACAATCTTCCAGGTGTGCCGGGCGTAGGAGAGAAGACAGCGGCCAAGCTCATCAATGCTTACGGAGGATTAGACGGGATCTTTGAACATGTTGATGACCAGACCCCCAAACTGAGGCAAAATCTTATTGAATTCGAAGAACGTGCAAGACGAAACGTTGACGCGATGGTCCTTAGAACGAACGTGTCAATCGACCTAGATCCACGAACTGTCAAATGGGGCGAAGTCGACGTTGCGAAAGTGCAGCAACTTTTCGATGTTCTAGAATTTGGCTCCCTTTATGACCGCCTAAGCGAAATATTGGGTAACCCTCTGCCAACTTTGGAGTCGGAGGGTGAGGTTGTCGAGGCTGAGCTGATCCGAGTCACTTCGGTGTCGGACTTTGTGTCTCATTTGCAGTCCTTGCTCAACAAAAACGAAGTGCCTTCCCTGGGCTGGAGCGTTGATCCGACTGGTTCGTTGTCATCTCTTTCAGTTGTTATGAATGCCGAGATGGGAGAAGTAATAGCGGTGGAAGCTCCTGTGCTCAAAGACCCAGCTGTTCTCGGTATTCTCCAGGAAGTCGTGGCGGCTGACGGCATAGGATTCGACACTCATCACGCCAAAGAATTCACTCGCGGCCTCCGCAAACTTGGACTTGAACCAGAAGGTCTCCGAGTAGACACTGCGATCGTTGCATACCTAATCGACCCCAGCGGCGGCCAGTATGTTCTCGATGACCTGCTGCGCAAATACTGTCGTAGCGAACTGATGCGTACTGACCTTGCGGCCGACGGCCAGCTGGACCTTGGCGGTGGGTCGGAAGACCTGCTTCTTGACGCCGCCCGTGACGCTCTAGCCGTACACCGGCTCGTTCCGGTACTGCTACAGGTCCTCGAGGAACGGTCGATGTTTTGGCTATACGACGAAGTAGAACGACCGCTTATTTCTGTGCTGTCTCGGATGGAAGACGTTGGGGTAGGAGTCGATGTTGGCGAATTGACGCGCATGCGTGACCACTTAGTTGGCGAGGTACGCCGCCTAGAAGTCGATATCCACAAACTTGCTGGACGCGAATTCAATGTGAACTCAACCAAGCAACTCCGAGTGATTTTGTTCGATGAGTTAGGCCTCACCCCTCAGAAAAAAACTAAGACGGGCTATTCGACTGACGCTGCGTCGCTAGAGAAAATTCGGGACCAACATGAAGTTGTCGACCTCCTTTTGAGTTACCGCGAGGTTGAAAAACTGAGATCAACATATGGCCAAGGACTATTGGACGTCGTTCAGGACGACGGAAGAATCCGTGCGACTTTCAATCAGACCGTTGCACGCACAGGCCGTTTGAGCTCTGAAGACCCGAACCTTCACAACATTCCGGTTCGAACGGCCCTAGGTAGGGAGTTCCGGAAGGCATTTGTACCTAAAGACGGGTATGAATTGTTGGTCGCTGATTACAACCAAATCGAGCTTCGAGTGATCGCGCACCTGTCCGGTGACCCAGGCCTTGTTCACGCCTTTGAATCGGGTCAAGACATACATAACGCGACAGCCGCTTCATTGTTCAGAGTGAAGCCTGAAGATGTCAATGTAGAACAGCGCTCGAGAGCGAAAATGGTGAGTTATGGCCTGGCTTACGGCATGGAAGCCTACGGTCTGGGGCAACGTCTTGGGATCTCGACAACCGAAGCATCTGAAATTCTTGAAGCCTATTTTTTCGCATTCCCATCGGTGAGATCTTTTATGGACGAGATTGTCGAAAAGACTAAAGAGATCGGGTACACCGAGACCCTTTTCGGTCGACGAAGACCGATACCTGAGTTGAACTCGCCCAACTTTCGGGTTCGGCAAGCAGCGGAACGCCAGGCAATGAACGCACCCATACAGGGACTAGCGGCAGATATTTTCAAGATAGCCCTCGTCGAGATCGACCACGCGCTTTCCGAAATGGGCGCCCAGAGTTCTCTAGTGCTGCAGGTCCACGATGAGGTCATTCTCGAAGTTCACCCCGAGGAAAGTCGCGAAATACAAGATTTGACAGTTATGACGATGGCCGAAGCTGCGGATTTGCGGGTTCCTCTTGAAGTGAATGTTGCCTTAGGGCCAACCTGGGCCGAGGCGAAAGGCTGAAATGTTATGCCGTGTTGAAGGGTGACGAAGATGTCAAGAGAACATTGGTTTGAGGAACTAGCTGACCACCTTCAGGAGGCATACCTCAGGTACTCCTTTACTAAAGGTACAACCGAGGAAGTCGATCAAATAATTTCACAACTACGGTTAAGACCGGACGATTACGTATTAGACGTAGGTTGTGGTCCCGGTCGCCATTCTCTTGAGTTAGCCAGACGGGGAATCCGATGTCTTGGCATCGATATTTCCGGACGGTTTGTGGAACTAGCGACAGAAATGGCGTTTAACGAGGGATTGTCAGATCTAGCTGCGTTCCAGCGACTGGATGCCAGAAAACTTCGATTTTCAAGTGAATTCGAAGGAGTGTTTTCCCTATGTGAGGGAGCGTTCGGGCTACAAGGCGGCCCTGCAACCCAAGATCCTGCAAACCTACAGGGTGATCAACTGATCCTGTCTGGTATGGCACAGGCGTTACGAAGTGGCCGCAGACTCCTCTTGGCGGCCTTTTCGGCATATTTCCAGGTCCTCAATTTAGAAAATGAAGCAAGTTCATCTGAATTTGACCTAATGACGGCGACTCATCATGAACGTACCGAAATTCGAAACCCTCAAGGCGGGATCCTCGAGACTGACCTGTGGACCACCTGTTTCACTCCCCGCGAGCTTTGGTTGATGGCTGAGACGGCTGGCCTTGAGCCGCTAGAGATCCATAGTGTGCATTCCGGGGAGGATTGGAAGGCCGAGTCGTTAGATCTGAACCATGCGGAGCTGCTGTTGTTGGCTCGTCGTCCGTAGCTTGTCGGCTAACTCATCACCTAAATAAGGACCGGAGAAGGTTCCGGCATTGAGGCCGTGTAGCCTTGACCCTCGTGCCCGGTGGGAGCTCTGCCACCGTCACCCCGTATTGTCTACTGAGAGCAAAACCGAGTGTCTGATACTACTGAATTCGGCAGCTTTACTGATGCCGGTGAATACATCCCGCGTACCGTCGTTGAAAACGATCTCGGTGCGATGTCCTTCGCTGACGCCATCGATGGCACGATCGTCGAATTTGAAGACGGTGACCTTGTTTCGGGCACCGTTGTTCGAATTGACCGCGATGAGGTCCTTCTTGATATTGGATTCAAGTCTGAAGGCGTGATCCCCAGTCGTGAACTTTCGATCAGAAATGCTGTTGATCCCTCAGAAATAGTGGAGCTAGGAGAAGAAATCGAGGCCCTAGTCCTACAAAAAGAAGATCAAGACGGACGCCTTGTTCTGTCGAAAAAGCGTGCCCAATATGAAAAGGCGTGGGGCAGAATCGAAGAAATCAAAGAATCAGAAGGTGTTGTTTCAGGACCGGTGATAGAGGTCGTCAAGGGCGGCCTGATTATCGACATTGGGCTGCGCGGATTCGTGCCTGCTTCGCTTGTCGAATTGCGACGTGTTCGTGACCTTGAGCCCTACATTGGAATGGAGTTAGAGGCCAAGATCATTGAGCTAGACAAGAACCGCAACAACGTTGTTTTGTCGCGCAGAGCATGGCTGGAAGAAACACAAAAAGAGCAACGAGAAGAGTTCCTAGACAACCTCCAGCCAGGCGAAAAGCGCAGCGGGGTTGTGTCCTCGGTCGTGAGCTTCGGCGCGTTCGTTGATTTGGGAGGCATGGACGGCCTAATCCACGTTTCCGAACTTTCCTGGAAGCATGTCGACCACCCCAGTTCCGTGGTGACGGTAGGAGATGAAGTCGATGTGGAGGTACTCGAGGTTGATCGCGAACGCGAACGGATCTCGCTCTCGCTAAAAGCAACACAGCAAGACCCCTGGCAAGAATTTGCCAACGGCCACAAGGTCGGGGAGTTGGTATATGGACGGGTCACCAAGCTCGTCCCATTCGGCTCTTTCGTGCAGGTTGGCGATGGGATCGAAGGTCTCGTTCATATTTCTGAAATGTCAGCGCACCACGTTGAACTTCCCGAACAGGTAGTAACTCCAGCTGAAGAACTTTGGGTCAAAATCATTGACCTCGATCTTCAGCGCCGACGCATCAGCTTGTCGATTAAGCAGGCAGCTGAGGGCGGTGTGGTTGCAGCGGAATACCAAGAGGCCTTCGGCGAGCACGCCTATGACGAAGCAGGCAACTTCATTGGTGAGTTTGACTACGCCGCACCTACCGAGGGTGAAGAATCCGAAGCCGAACGGGCATGGCGCGAGTACTACGAAGAGCACGGCGAAGAGGCATATCGACAAGCCGTCGCTGAATACGAAGACAACGATCCGGCAGGTGAGGAAGCAAAAGCGTCAACAGAAGGCGAGGCTTCAGCGAATGACGAGGCTTCAGCGAATGACGAAGCCCCGGTGGATGACGACGCGTCAGCGAATGACGAGGCTTCAGCGAATGACGAAGCCCCGGTGGATGACGACGCGTCAGCGGCGACTGAGGAAGTGTAGGTAGGCGCGTGATAGTCATCGGGTTGACCGGTGGCATTGGAAGCGGCAAAAGCACCGTCTCCGACCGATTTGCTGAACGCGATGCCATCCTGATCGACGCTGATCTCATTGTCCGTGAGTTGCAAGTTCCTGGGCAAGAGGTACACGCAGACATGGTCGCCCATTTTGGCGACATTATTGTCAATGCCGATCAGTCACTAGACCGCCAGGCCATTGCAAAAATTGTCTTCAACGACAAAGAAGCCCTTCACGAACTGAACCGCCTTGTACACCCACCAGTTAATCGTGAAATCCGCCGCCGAATTCGCCAAAAAGCGAACACTAACAATCTCTTAGTGCTCGATATCCCTCTCCTTGTCGAAGGAATCATCGCGGGTGGGCCACCCCGATACATCGTCAGCGGCATTGTGGTAATTGACACCCCGGCTGAGACCGCAGTGGCGCGACTCGTCGCGCAACGCGGATTCACCGAAGATGATGCTCGCGCTCGGATAGCAGCGCAGGTTCCGCGGGAGAAACGGCTCGAAGTTGCGGATTTCGTTATCGATAATTCGGTGGCGCTGGAGCGGCTTGACATACAAATCGATCGAGCGAACCAATGGGCGAGGGCGTTACCGTCGACTGAACCGACGCCCGAGCCGGACGATCGCTAGGTGGCTTTAGAGGCCATGTAGCTGTTGCACTCTGGTGTCTAACCCAAGGCGATGACCAATAACACCCCGATGACGACAAGGCCGCTTCCCAAATAGTCGCGTACAGGATGTTGCTCTCGCATTCGAATCAACGAGATCAAAAAAACCAGAACTATTTCGACTTGGCCAAGGGTCCTCACCTTGGCGGCTGTCGCCACGGTCATTGCGGCGATCCAGCCGGTGGTGCCGGCAAAGCTCAGAACTCCGACAGGCAGACACCTGGCGCGGTGCGTCCAGATAAGAACCAGTTGCTGCCTATCAGTAACTGCAAGGAAAACGCCGTGCAGCAAAGCTTGGAACGACAGAATAACGAGCAACGTCAAACAGGTTCTCTCCCAAACCGTGGCCGAAATAATTGACGTAGCAGCACCTCGAATACCCACTGCGGACAAAGCAAAAAATAAACCAGCTCCAATTCCTAACCATGCAGAGGGATCACCCCATCGTTGTAGAGCAGCCTCAATGCCTGAGGTCGCTGCGAGGAGCGCCACTCCGATCAGCACGACTGCTGCACCGAGCCAACCGAGCCCCCGTAGGGGCTCATTTAAGAAAACAGCTGACCCGATAGCTACGAGAATGACTTCCGCCTTGGAATAGACGGTGCCGATCGCGAAATCTCGAGCGCGAAAGGCTTGAAGCAGCAAAATGGTTCCAGTTATTTGAACCATTCCGGCCATCGTTGACCACAACCAGAAATTTCTTTGAATTTCGGTGCTTTCTTGCAAGCGCAGCCAGGTGAGTAAACCCAAAAGCACCGCAAAAGGCCACGCAAATACGAACCGGACATAAGCAGCCCCCGAAGACGACAAGAATTGGCGTAATTCGTGTTGGCGCGCGGTCCTAAAAACTTGAGCGAGTGTTGCCGCCAGAGTCAGAGGTATCCAGACCAGCCCGCCTGACTGCATCTGTTATCTCCTCGCGAAGCCCACGGGGGTTACTGGATCAATTTTCGGGTAATCCAGCGTCGTCCACGCCCTCCAAACGCTGCTGGAGTCGGCTCATGCCATGTAACCAGCGATCTGGATCTGCGGTCTTTCGTTCCATCCAAGTCTGGGCAATGGAGTCCGTGAGAATTAAGAATCGTTCCGTCGTGATGGCGTTAAGGACTTGTTGAGCTACCTCTTCGGGTTCTTTGATCGGTCCCCCTGCCTGGTTCGCCCACTCCCCGTCGGCAGCATCGCCCAACATCGGTGTGCGGACGGCCAACGGCGCCAGCAACGAAACACGAATTCCGAGGTGAGCGTATGTAAATGCGAGCCATTCGGCTAGTCCCACTACTGCGTGTTTACTCACCGCGTAAGGAAGATTTCCATGAGATGACAACACGCCGGCCATGGAGGCTGTATGTAGAAGGTAGCCCTCGCCTCGCTCTAGCATCCCGGGCAGCACAGCGCGAATCGCGTGAACGTGCGACATTAGGTTCACATCCCATTGACGTTGCCACTCGTCTAAGGAACTGTTAAGCAGACCCGCGCCGGAGCCAATCCCTGCATTGTTAAACAGCACCTCAACGGGGCCGAGGTCACGTTCTACTTGTGACACCATCTCGGCGATAGCTGCTTGTTCGGCCAAATCGCATGGGACAGCGATACCTCCCACTGCAGCAGCGACCTTCGCTGCGCCGACCTCGTCGATATCGACAACAGCAACCTCTGCTCCGACATCAGCGAACGCGTGAGCGCATGCCTGGCCTATGCCGCTCGCAGCGCCGGTTACGACCACCACCTTGCCATTTAGATCCACGGCCCCCCCGATTTCTATACGTTCAATTGCGTTCCGCAATGAGGGCAGCTTGGCACATTATCCCGCGTGTCGTATTGCGACTCTCGGACTAGTAAGAAGCAGCCCTCGCAGAGAATCTCGTCTTCCTGCTTACTCGGTATGCGATCGCCTTCAGCGGTAGTGATTACCCCTGCGTCTTCTTCGTCATCTTCGTCATCTTCGTCATCTTCGGAGGCGAGCCGCTCTTTGAGAATGGTGTCGAGGTCGGCTTCGACCTCGTCGTCTTCTTCGTCATCTTCCTCGTCCTCGTCACCAGATGGGCGCGCACTAGCTGGAGTTTCCTCATTTTCGTCGTCGTCCTCGTCATCACCGACCGGCGCGTCTCCCTCGGAGTCACTCCCGGGATCTTCGTCTATTTCGTCGTCAAGCGCGTCTGGGTCCGGTTCCGTCTCGTCAATGTCGTCGTCGTTGGATTTGTCGCTCATATTTGCCTCACGAGTGGCCACGCTAAAAGCTCGCGTTTGGCACTCAGCGCCGGAGGATACCCATAGATCGGCCTATGAGTGTGACTGAAAGGAGAAATCCGTAAAGATGATGCGATTTTTAGGCAAACAGACGCCTAGGGCCCGTAGCGGCGCAACGTGGTTCCTAAGCTGTTTCTGTGAGTTCTGATCCACGACTGTCACCCACTGCGGCCCACCCCTTTCGGGTCGTCTCAGATTTCTCGCCAGCGGGAGATCAACCGAACGCGGTGGAACGGCTTGCAGAAGGCGTGGAAGCAGGACATCGTTTCCAAACTCTGCTCGGTATAACCGGGTCAGGAAAAAGCGCAACGATCGCATGGACTATAGAAAAAGTTCAACGACCCACGCTTGTCCTCGCGCCTAACAAATCTTTGGCAGCACAGTTAGCGAACGAGTTTCGGGAATTTTTCCCTGATAACCGAGTCGAATATTTCGTGTCTTACTACGACTACTACCAGCCAGAGGCCTACATGCCGACCTCGGACACTTACATAGAAAAGGATTCCTCGGTCAACGACGAGATCGATCGGCTTCGCCACTCAGCCACCGCTGCACTCCTCACGCGCCGAGACGTGATAGTCGTTGCTTCAGTGTCAGCGATCTATGGTCTGGGTCCGCCAGAGGCTTACCTGAAACACATGTTGTATCTACGCGCGGGAGAGACGCATGATCAGCGCGAGGTCCTGGGTCGACTAATCGATATGCAATATGAACGAAACGACTTGAATCTGACGCGCGGAAAATTTCGGGTGAGGGGTGACACTCTCGAGATACATCCAGCGTATGAAGAGTTCGTAGTTCGTATCGAGTTGTTCGGCGATGACATTGAACGAATAACTAAAATCGACACCGTGACGGGGGAGCGGCTAGCCGAGCTCGAGGAAGTGACCGTATTTCCGGCAAGTCATTACGTCACCGATACAGACACGATCCATCGGGCTATGAAAGACATCGAAGACGAACTGCAACAACGGCTCGCATTATTCGAATCTGAAAACAAACTGCTGGAAGCGCAGCGCCTGAGAATGCGGACCGAATATGACCTGGAGATGATGCAGGAAGTCGGATACTGCAATGGCATCGAAAACTACTCAATGCATCTAGACGGCAGAACGTTCGACGAGCCCCCATACACTCTCCTCGACTTCTTTCCGGATGACTACCTATTAGTAATTGACGAAAGTCATGTAGCGGTTCCCCAGCTCCACGGCCAGTACTCAGGTGACCGATCTCGAAAAGACACCTTGGTAGAGCACGGCTTCCGGCTTCCGTCAGCACGCGACAACCGACCACTGCGGTTTGAAGAAGTGATGGAACGACTCAATCAGGTCGTATTTTTATCAGCCACCCCAAGCGATTTTGAAATCAAGGTAAGCGATCAAGTAGTCGAGCAAATCATTCGTCCAACCGGTCTCATTGACCCAGAGGTGTTGGTTAAACCAACGCGCGGCCAGATTGACGACTTGATTGACCAGATCGAGGTGACGGTCGGACGTGGCGACCGAGTCTTAGTGACCACCTTGACTAAGAAGATGTCGGAAGATTTAACGGATTACCTACTCGAACTCGGAGTCAAGGTCCGATATTTACACAGCGAAATTGACACGATTGAACGCATCGAGATTTTGCGCGACTTGCGTCTTGGTGAATTTGACGTACTGGTAGGGATCAACCTGTTACGCGAAGGATTGGACTTACCTGAAGTTTCGTTAGTCGCAATTCTCGACGCGGACAAAGAGGGGTTTCTCCGGAGCCAAACTTCACTGATTCAAACGATTGGACGGGCAGCGCGAAATGTGGATGGCCAAGTCATCATGTATGCCGACAACGTCACGAAGTCAATGCGTAGAGCTATCGATGAAACCAATCGCCGCCGCGGGCTGCAACAGTCATACAACGCTGATCACGGAATCGACCCTCAGACAATTCGGAAGGCCGTTACGGATATTTTGCTGGTACTTCGTGGTCGAGAAACGGGTGCACCTGTTCCTGAGAAGTTGGTTTCACGTCACGCACTCGCTGAGAAACAAGCCAGAAAGGACTTAGCCGAACTCCCCGAAGATGACCTCCATCGACTCATCTATTCGCTTGAACTGGAAATGCAGGAAGCGGCGGAAGATTTGCGTTTCGAATACGCGGCGAGGCTGCGAGATGAAATTCGAGAACTTCGCCGCGACTTGCGTGACGCGACGAGTTGACACTTCGGGGTTGTTTCGGGCAGAACGTCGCTGAAGGGCAAACCTTGCGGCTAGTTTCCCTTGACAGTCGAATTGAAAATTAATTTAAATCAGGCTCGGGGAAGAGGGGTGCAGCAATGCCACATGACGTGCGCGGGGTCGTGGCCAAAACAAAGGGCGAAGCCGTTTCGGTTGAAACGATTCACATTCCGGACCCCGGACCAGGCGAGGTCGTTGTAGATGTTCAAGCCTGCGGGGTCTGCCACACCGACCTTCACTATCGAGAGGGTGCCATCAACGATGATTTTCCCTTCTTGCTCGGGCATGAAGCTGCGGGGATCGTCTCACAAATCGGGGCCGGCGTTACGAACCTCAACGAAGGGGATTTCGTCATATTGAACTGGCGTGCCGTGTGTGGGGAATGCCGCAGCTGCCTTCGAGGAAAACCTGAATATTGTTTTTCTACTCACAACGCGCAACAGAAGATGACCGTCGGAGGCATCGAACTGAGTCCGGCGCTAGGTATCGGTGCCTTCGCTGAAAAAACATTGGTAGCAGCCGGCCAAGCAACGAAAGTCAGCGATGCCGTTGAACCTGAGGTCGCGGGCTTGATCGGTTGTGGGGTCATGGCGGGGCTAGGCGCTGCTTTAAACACTGGCGGAGTTACTCGCGGTGACAGCGTTGCTGTGTGGGGTTGCGGTGGGGTAGGAGACGCTGCAATCGAGGGATCGCGTATCGCAGGTGCCCATACCATCATCGCAATAGATCTTGATCAACGGAAACTTGACTGGGCAAAAGAGTTCGGGGCAACCCACACGATTAATTCCTCCGATATGGATACAGCACAAGTAATTGAAGCAGTGCAAAGCCTTACCGGGGGGAACGGAGTCGACGTAGCCATCGAAGCGATAGGGCTTCCAGCGACGTATGAGCAGGCGTTTTATTCGCGAGACCTCGCTGGAACAGTGGTCCTCGTTGGAGTCCCAAGCCCCGAAATGCGCATTGATTTGCCCCTCATCGAAGTGTTTGGACGCGGTGGGGCGTTAAAAAGTTGTTGGTACGGCGATTGCCTCCCCACACGCGATTTCCCGATGTTGATTGATCTATACCTGCAAGGACGACTTCAGCTCGACCGCTTTGTCTCTGAAAAAATAACGATCGAAGAAGTCGAAAATGCCTTTCTTAAAATGGAACGCGGGGAAGTGCTTCGTTCTGTCGTCATTATTTGAATCAGCTTGATGCCCCACCCCGTTTCCCCCCAGGACCCGGGATAGGCTCCGACGACAATGGGAGATCAACTAATCGTTCGTGGCGCACGGGAGAACAACCTGCGCGATGTCGATGTTGAGCTGCCAAGAGACAAGCTGATTGTTTTCACCGGCATATCAGGAAGCGGTAAATCTTCGTTAGCTTTCGACACAATCTACGCTGAAGGGCAGCGGCGGTATGTGGAATCGTTGTCTGCCTACGCTCGACAGTTTCTCGGTCAAATGGACAAGCCCGATGTCGATTTCCTCGAAGGTCTTTCGCCCGCCATATCCATTGATCAAAAAAGTGCGAGCCGTAACCCCCGCTCTACCGTAGGAACAATCACCGAGGTCTACGACTACTTGCGATTGCTATACGCCCGGGTAGGAGTGCAGCACGACCCGGAGACTGGCGAAATAGTCCAAAGACAAACTCCTCAAGAAATTGTCGACCGTATTATCGAAAAAGCTGCCAATGGGCGTTTTCAAGTACTGGCACCCATCGTCCGAGGCCGTAAAGGCGAATACCACACGCTGCTCTCAGACTTAGCTGCGCAAGGATACGCGAGAGCGCGTGTCGACGGTGAAGTCGTCGACCTTGGTGGCGAAGAGATTCTTCTCGAAGAGCGGTTGGAGCGCTACGTCAATCACGACATCGAGGTGATAGTTGACCGGCTAGTAATAAGGGAAGGAATTGAACAACGGCTTACCGAATCAGTTGAGGCTGCTCTGGCTCTAGCAGATGGTCACATCTGGATTGAGTTGCTAACAGATGACGGTGATGCGGAACTCGTCACATTTAGTCAGCATTTGTTCTCACCGAGTAGTGGTCGTTCGTTTGATGATCTAGCCCCGAGAAACTTTTCGTTTAACTCGCCCTACGGGGCATGCGCTACGTGTGACGGCTTAGGGACTCGATTCGAAGTCGACCCAGAGTTAATAGTTCCCAATCCTGATCTAACGATCGAAGAAGGAGCGATAGCTCCGTTCGCTACAGGTGCTAGTCGCTGGTATGGCCGTCTCTTACGTGCCACAGGTGAGGAATTCGACATCCCGATCGATCGTTCATGGTCGAAACTCACCGCAAAGCAACGAAAACTCCTTTTGTACGGCAGCCCCCAAAATCGCAAGTTTACGGTTCGCTACCGAAACCGTTACGGCCGAAGCCGTAGCTACACAACACATTGGGAAGGCGTCATCTCAACCCTTCAGCGCCGCCATTCAGATACCGATAGCGATCATTCGCGTGATCGGATCGAGGGCTACATGCGTGAGGTTCCATGCGGGACCTGTGAAGGAGCTCGACTCAACGAAGTTTCGCTGGCAGTTCGCGTCGCTGGACACAGCATTGACCAAATGTGTTCAGTTTCTATTGGCGAGGCTGCAAAAATTATTGACGGGTTGGTGTTGAACGATCGAGAACGCATCATCGCGCAACCGATTGTTAAAGAAATCGACGCACGGCTGAATTTCTTACTTGACGTAGGCCTCGACTATTTGTCCTTGAACAGATCCGCGGCAACTCTTGCTGGCGGGGAAGCGCAACGCATCCGGCTCGCAAGCCAGATCGGTAGCGGCTTAGAAGGCGTTCTGTACGTTCTCGATGAACCCTCCATTGGGTTACATCAACGAGACAATCGGCGCTTGATAGAGACACTGCAGCATCTTCGTGACTTGGGGAACACAGTTTTGGTCGTTGAACACGACAAGGAAACCATCATCGAATCTGATTGGGTGGTTGACATAGGACCCGGTGCCGGTGAACACGGTGGCGAAATTATCTATAGCGGTCCAGTTGCAGGACTTGGGAAATCCAAAGGGTCGTTAACGGGGGAGTACCTGACGGGAGTTCGCTGCATTGAGGTCCCAGCATCTCGTAGACAACCGCTGGAACAGACACTGGTAGTTCGCGGCGCGCGAGAAAATAACCTGCGCTCTATCGATGTCGAGATACCTCTGGGCTGTTTCGTGGCCGTTACGGGCGTATCAGGGTCAGGTAAAAGCACGCTAATTAACGAGATTCTTCGCAAGTCTTTGATGCAACGAATCTACAAATCTAAAGAAGTGCCGGGCTTACACACATCACTCGACGGCTGGGAGGCCTTGGACAAGGTGATTGATATCGATCAGTCTCCGATCGGCAGGACTCCCAGATCAAACCCAGCAACATACACAGGTGCATTTGACAACATTCGCAAGCTTTTCGCGGCGACAAACGAAGCGAAAATCCGAGGCTATTTACCAGGACGGTTCAGCTTCAACGTCAAGGGCGGAAGATGTGAAGCGTGCTCAGGCGATGGCACCATAAAGATCGAAATGCATTTCTTACCCGACGTCTACGTGCCGTGTGAGTTATGCCGAGGAGCGCGTTACAACCGCGAGACGTTAGAGGTCAGATTCAAAGGGAAGACGATCTCCGATGTTCTTCACATGTCCTGCGAAGAGGCCTTGGAGTTCTTTTCTGCTCAACCGCCCATCGCACGTCACATGCAGACCCTTGTGGATGTGGGGTTGGGTTACATCCGGTTGGGGCAACCAGCTACCACCTTGTCTGGAGGTGAAGCTCAGCGAGTAAAACTCTCCAGTGAACTGTCTAAGCGGCCTACCGGACACACGATTTATATTCTTGATGAACCCACGACTGGTTTACATTTTGAAGATATCCGACGGTTGTTGGCAGTGCTTAGCCGCCTAGTCGATCAAGGCAACACAGTTGTCGTGATCGAACACAACCTCGACGTCATTAAGACCGCGGACTGGATTATTGATATGGGACCCGAAGGTGGGGACGGGGGCGGTTTAGTTATAGCGAGTGGAACCCCAGAGAACGTCGTTAAAACGCCTGAGAGTCACACTGGGCGATACTTAGGGCCGCTTCTAACGGGCTGAGTGTGCCGCCGGCCGCATAGCCTTCCTGCATGCCTTTGCGCCCTGAGCCCGGCTCAGTCCCTGACCTTCCAGGGAGTTACCAATTCAAAGACCGCGATGGTCGGATCATTTACGTCGGAAAGGCTAAGAGTCTGAGGAATCGCCTCAATAGTTATTTTCAAGACTCTCGAAATCTTCACCCGCGAACTGTGCAGATGATAGCGACAGCCACTTCTGTGGAATGGATCGAAGTTTCGACTGAAGTGGATGCCCTGATGCTCGAATACAGCCTCATTCAGCGCCACCAACCGCGTTTCAACATCCGTCTTCGAGATGACAAGTCTTACCCATTTTTGTCAGTCACTCTTCGAGATGAATGGCCGCGAGCGATGGTCATGCGCGGAAAACGAAAGCGAGGAAACCGATATTTCGGACCGTTCGGACACGCCCATGCAATTCGAGACACCCTTGATCTCTTGTTACGGACGTTTCCGATTCGCACATGTAGTGACAACAAGATGGCAGAGCATCGAGCACTTGGGAGGCCTTGTCTGCTCTTCCACATCGAACAGTGCGCTGGACCTTGTGTAGGCGAAGTTTCAGAGGAGGAGTACGAGCGATTGGTTCGAGACCTCCTCCGGTTTTTGGAGGGACACACTGAAGATGTCGTCCAAGACCTTACGGATCGTATGCACGTCGCAAGTAACGAACTTGAGTTTGAGCTGGCCGCGAGGTTGCGCGACCGCTTATCCAACGTAGAGAAAGCAATTGAGAAACAACAGATTGCTGGCACCAGGAATGAGGATTTTGATGTCATCGGGGTTCACGATGACGAATTAGAGGCTTCAGTGCAGGTGTTCTATGTCAGGAAAGGACGCGTCATGGGGCAACGAGGCTTCATCGTCGACAAAGTGGAGGACGTCACCCACCCAGACCTCATGGCTCGAGTTATCGAAGATCTATACCACGATGAAAACCCGATCGGAATGCCAAAGAATGTCTTTGTCTCGGGGTTACCTGAGAAGCAAGCGCTTTATGAAGAATGGCTGAGCGCTCAACGCGGGTCACCAGTAGAAATTCGTGTCCCACAACGGGGGGACAAGCGAGCACTTCATGAAACGGTGACCAAAAATGCACGCGAGTCTTTTGGGCGCCACCGACTTAAACGCGGCAGCGACCACAACAGCCGAGCCAGGGCCTTAGAAGAGTTGCAACGCTATCTCGATCTACCGAACGCGCCATTACGTATCGAGTGTTACGACATGAGTCACCTGCAAGGCACGGACTACGTCGGTTCGATGGTCGTGCTGGAGGATGCGCTACCTCGCAAAAGCGAGTATCGGCGATTCAAAATTCGAGATGTTCCCGGAAACGACGACTTCGCTGCGATGGAGGAGGTCCTCTCGAGGCGCCTGAAAAAATATGTAGAGGAAAGAGAGTCACCATCGGATGAACCTGGCAAATTCGCTTACCCACCTCAACTGATCGTGGTCGACGGTGGTAAAGGGCAACTCGGAGTAGCTCAACGAGTTCTGACCTCCCTTGGATTAGACCAAGAAATTCCTGTCGTAGCGCTAGCCAAACAATTCGAAGAGGTATTCGTTCCCGGGAAAAGCGACCCGGTCCATCTTCCCCGTGGTTCTGAGGCGCTGTATTTACTTCAACGAGTTCGTGACGAAAGTCATCGCTTTGCCATCGCATATCACCGTCAACTGAGGAACAAACGGATGACACGAAGCGTCCTCGACGGAATCACCGGTCTCGGTGACGTCCGCCGCCGGCGGTTAGTTAAAGAATTCGGTGGCGTGAGGAAAGTGCGGCAGGCTTCATTGGATGACCTGCAGGCATTGAGTTGGCTACCTAACAACGTGGCTGTGGCAGTGCATGAACGCACTCAGGGGCGGGCCTGATAAGTGTCGACAATGGACAGTCCTTGGCCCTAAACATTTGTTTCGTCGTCTGTTTGGGTTGTGTGAACGTTGACCGCGACGATGCCAGAAATCTATTCACTGATGGGCTACCACAGACAACTACATTCGACAGTGGCTTCCAGAGCCTTCCATCTGAATGGGGTCGGCTCTGAAGCAGCACCGCAGCCGGTACAGCGAAGCACAAAGTCTGGACCCACTTTGCTCATTGTGACTGGCTGCTCACCTGTCGATAACCGAGCTTCCTTCTTTGCAGAAACTTTTTGCCTTGATATTTCAGGTAAATCCAACACTTCGAAGTCTAAGTACAACGGTTCGGTGGCTGCTGAAGGGTCATTTTGCCAAGCTTCTGTGTGATCGTCGGTCTCTTCGGACCATCCGAGGAAACTCAACCACGCGTATCTGTCAATTGCATCGAGGTCTTTAGGTAGTGCGCTGACCGAAGTCATCGGACCGATTTTCTGTGGCGTGGGCGGCTCATCTGGCCCGGAATAGTTCAAAAATAACCCAAGTTCATCTTGCTGGCCTATTCCGAAAAGCCGCGATGATTCGCTGATGGTTTCTATTTCCTCCATGAATCCGTCGCGCTCAGATGCTGTTGGGTCTTCTAAGGTGTCGCTGGCATAGAGCACTACGAATCGCGCTCCGACGCCACGTTGCTTGCGGCGAAGGATTCGGCCCATGCGCTGAATCATCTGGCGACGCGTGCGGCTAGCGTTAACAACAATGCCGAGATTCGCATCGGGGACATCGATGCCTTCGTCCAGGACTCGCGGGGCAGCTACCGCGTCGAGTTTTCCGTCTCGTAGGTCCGTTAATATTGTCTCGCGTTCCGAACGCGCAGTATCCCCCGTAATAATTTCAATACTCAACAACGGGTCTAACCGGTTGATGGCATGATTCGCTGCCTTAATCGTTTGTGTAAAAATCAAGGTTCCTGAAGCATCGAGAATTACGGGAGCGAAGTTGGAGAGAACTTCGTATTTCGATCGGCTAGTGGCAACGATCTCGCGTCGCTTTGAAAAGGCATCAAGATAGGTCGTGGCGGCTTTCCCATTAGGTCCGGCATCGTTGTCCGACAGGTAGGCCACAGCGGCTAAAAAGGCACCGAATGGATCCTGGGGCATGTCAGGGATACTTCGCAGGACCTGCCGGGAGGCGACCAGGGCTGTTTCTGTCTGGTCGTATTCAGTTCGCTCCTCCGCTGCAAGGGGTACCGCGACGAAGGCAACTCTTGGCTGCGCACAAACGCCATCAGAAATGGCCTGCCCAAAGTCGTATCGGTAGCAAACACCCCCAAAGTAAGGCACAAGTGTTTTCTCAACTGCATCGTCAGAACGTTCCAACGTGGCAGTCAGTCCTAATCGTTCTTGGTATTCATGAATCAACGATTTTCGCAGGGTCGCGCCGCCGAATCCGTGACATTCGTCGGCAATGATCAGGCCACCAAGGTCTCCCGGAGGAAGTGGCTTCTTCGAGCTAGCTGAATGTCGGGTTGTTACGAGCACATCGCAGTCGTTAGCTCTGTCGCTAAAACTGTCGCCTAAACGACCGATGACACAATGAGGTAACGCGTCTTTGAGACTCGCGGACCATTGCTCCATCAGAACACGACTCGGAACAACGACTAACACAAACAACCCACGTCGGTGGGCATCGGCCGCTGCCTGTATCGCGACGTTTGTTTTCCCGGCTCCAGTAACGGCCTCGATGATGCCGCGACGGCCACATCGGAGCCAGCTCGTCAACGCCTGCAGCTGCCATCTATACAAAAAATGTTGGGACTTGTTCATGGACCTATCTGCGCGGAGACACTGAAGGGAAAGGATTTGCTGCCGTACCAAAAATGGTACGCAGTGGCGGGCGCAAACACTCAATGCTTGGTAGATACCTGCAGAAGAAAATTGGCAGGCAATCAATGCGAAATGCCGGCCTGGGTGTGGGTGGGTAGCAATGTTTCACCCATTTTCGCTCGGCAGTTCCTCTACCCACACCGAGTTTTCTTATCGAGATGGCTGTACAGATTTGAATCTGCTGTCATTCTTGGTGAACGATGCTGTTGATCGATTTGTACACCCGAATTCCGGATGTGACTTACTCGCGAGGAAAAGCGTGACAGGAAAGCTGTGGGAGACCCACGCCGACTGGTGGCAGAAAGGCTTTACAGACGGCGCGGATCCAGAGTACGAGGAGCAGATACTGCCGTTGGCCGTAGACCTCCTTAAGGGCTTTGACCGGATTCTTGATGTTGGCTGTGGGGAAGGACAAATAACGCGGCGCCTCAACATGGCGAGCTCTCAGATCTTGGGAATCGACGCTACGTGGGCACAAGTTTCCGAAGCTGCTGCTCGATCAAACGATGAGAATTATGTCCGAGCCTCAGCCGACGCCATTCCTTTTAAAAACGACGTATTCGATGCGGCCATAGCGTGCCTGGTCTTTGAACATATTGTCGAGATGGAAGACGCAATTCGAGAGGTTGCGCGGGTGTTGCGTCCGGCTGGGCGCTTTGTGCTCATGCTAAACCACCCGCTTTTGCAGACCCCGGGCAGCGGGTGGGTTGATGATCACATGGCAGACCCGCCCGATCAATATTGGCGGATTGGTGATTACTTAATTGAGCAAGAAACGGTTGAGGAAGTTGAGTTGGGTGTTCACATTCCCTTTGTTCACCGACCGCTCAACATTTACGTAAATACTCTTTCAGAGAACGGGCTCATAGTAGAGCGAATGCTGGAACCTTCACCACCTGAGGGGTTCACCGAGCGACACGAGTCCTATGCCGCAGCGGCGTTTATTCCGAGGCTGCTAGTGCTGATCTGTCGCAGAGGTTAAGAAGTCCCGAAGTCTCCACGTAGCCTTTAGGAATGACTAGCCGTCCGGATTTTATAATCGTAACGGGACTGTCAGGAGCCGGACGTTCGACCGTGGCCGACACCTTGGAGGACTTAGGTTGGTTCGTGATCGACAACCTTCCGCCAAGTTTGCTTGCTTCGGCGGCCGAACTTTTGACGGCAGATGACTCTTCAGTCGAACGGTTGGCGTTGGTCGCTGGTTCCCACGAGTATCAAGAAGATTTACTTAGCTTCTTGTCTGAACTTCGTTCATCCGGGGCGCGAGTTCGGGTGCTTTTTCTTGACGCACCTACTGAAGTGCTTTTGCGGCGCTATGACCAAACGCGACGCCGGCATCCCCTGAGCGCTGGCTCCGCATCAGTGACGGATGCAATTCGTCGCGAGCGAGAACTACTAGAACCGATTCGGCGAGAAGCAGACGTTGTTATCGAGACTGGCGACCTTATTGTGCATGAACTCAAAGCTCGCGTTGTTGAGGCATTTAGCGATGCTGATCGCGAACAGTTGATGCAGACAACGGTCATGTCCTTTGGTTACAAACATGGCGTGCCCATCGAAGCGGACTTGGTTTTCGATTGCCGGTTTTTACCAAACCCGCATTGGGTTTCCGATCTGCGCCCTAAAACCGGGCTTGATCAAGAAGTTCGGAACTACGTGCTTGAACAACCATTAACGGTGTCGTTTATGGAACACACGCTGCCGTTGTTTGAGTTCCTTATCCCTTCGTATGTCGAGGAAGGTAAGGCCTACCTCACGATCGCTTTCGGCTGCACTGGTGGACGCCATCGCAGTGTGTCGATCGCCGAAGAATTTGGTCGGATATTGACCAATGGTGGTCATTCGCTGAGAACTCGCCATCGTGACCTAGAGTCCAAAGAAATTTAGAACAGGGGAATCGGTTCGCCACTGACGCGAACCAATGCAGTAGACATGCAAGAACATCCCTACTTCCTCCCAGAAAGCGATCTATTCCAATGACCGTGAGCGTCGGCATCAACGGGTTCGGCCGTATCGGCCGCAACTTCTTCCGGGCAGTCCAAAAACAAGGCGCGGACATCGAAATCGTTGCGGTAAACGATCTGGGTAACCAAGCCACTATGGCTCACCTTCTGAAATATGACTCTGTTCTGGGCAACCTCCCGAACGATATTTCCGCTGTAGACGGCGGAATCTCAATCGACGGGCAGCTGCTCCAAGTGCTATCTGAACGCAATCCCGCAGATTTACCTTGGGGAGAGCTCGGAGTTGATGTCGTGATCGAATCAACTGGAATCTTTACCGACCGCGAGAAAGCGGCACAACACCTTGAAGCGGGTGCCCCGTTAGTGATTGTTTCTGCCCCAGCGAATGGAGCTGACGCCACTTTCGTTGTCGGAGTTAATCACGAAGAGTTCGACAAGGAGACACACAAAGTCATTTCTAACGCCAGCTGCACGACTAACTGTTTCGTTCCGATGGTTCAGGTACTAGATGATGCCTTTGGCGTCGAAAGAGGGCTTATGACCACGGTGCACGCTTACACCGGCGACCAATCTCTAGTTGACGGTCCCCACAGTGACTTACGAAGAGCACGCGCATCTGCGGTGAACATTATTCCCACCTCAACGGGGGCGGCACGCGCAACAGGACTTGTCCTCCAAGCCATGAAGGGGAAGCTCGACGGAACCTCCTTGAGAGTGCCAATTCCCGATGGTTCAATTACTGACTTCACAGCGGTCTTGGCGACGAGCCCCTCCGTCGAAGAGATCAACTCTGCGTTCGCTTCGGCGGCGTCAACTGCGCCTCTCCAAGGGGTCCTCTCATATAGCGAAGACCCCTTGGTGTCTTCCGATATTGTCGGAGATCCCTCCAGTTGCGTGTTCGACGCAGGCTTGACAATGACTCTGGATAATCTGATCAAGGTGAGCGGCTGGTACGACAACGAGTGGGGATACTCAAACCGACTTGTTGACCTCGTCGAAATCACCTGTAGCTGAGATAGGCGTGTCTGATCTGCCCATCCCCAACCTTGAAAGCCTGGAAAACACGTTGGGTGGTCTAGAAGGAAAACGGATTCTCGTCCGGTGCGACTTCAATGTTCCTTTGCGCGACGGCGCCATTTCAGACGATTTAAGAATCAAAGCTGCATTGCCAACGTTGAATTGGCTGCTCGAGCGAGGTGCAACCGTTGTTGCGTGTACCCACTTCGGTCGTCCGAATGGAAAGCCGGACCCAAAATTTTCAGTGGCCCTGCTTCGAACCAGGGTGGAAGAGTTAGCCCCAGGTGTGCAACTCCTTGAGAATTTGCGCTTTGACCCAGGCGAAACAGGGAACTCTCCCGAGTTCGTCAAGTACCTGATTGATGGTGCTGGAGGACTTCCATTCGATGGCTATGTGAATGACGCGTTTGGCGTTTCACACCGCTCTCACGCATCAATTGTCGGGCCACCGGGCAGGCTTCCTTCGGCCGCCGGGCGACTTCTGGAAAAAGAAATCGACGTCTTGGGAAGGATGCGATCCTCGCCGAACAGACCCTTCGTTGCTGTTCTAGGTGGGGCCAAAGTTAGTGACAAAATCGGTGTGATCGAAGCGTTGCTGAGCGTCGTAGATCGGCTTCTCATTGGCGGTGGTATGTGCTTCACGTTTCTGAAAGCCCTCGGATACGGCATCGGCGATTCGTTGTGTGAAGCCGATCAAGGAGAGACATGTAAACGAATTCTTGACTCGGGTGCTTCGATCCTTTTGCCGTCGGACATCACCGCTCTTAGCCCAGACGGCGATATTGGGGCCAATAGTGGTGAGGTTCGGCAAATGGGCAGGTCGATTCCCGATGGCTGGAAAGGCCTCGACATTGGTCCCGGAACAGCGGCAGCATTTGGGGATGTCATCCACGAAGCACGTACTGTTTTTTGGAATGGGCCCATGGGAACGTTTGAAGACCCTCGTTTCGCAGCTGGGACCCACGCTGTTAGCCAAGCTCTCGCTGACACAAAAGCGTTCACGGTCGTTGGTGGTGGAGACAGCGCTGCTGCGGTCGCTGAAATTGGGCTAACGCCATATATGGACCACGTGAGCACCGGAGGGGGAGCCAGCCTTGAGCTTCTCGAGTTAGGTGACCTTCCGGGCCTTATCGCACTTCGAAATTGAGGAAACCAATGGCCCGAATCCCATTAATTTCAGGAAACTGGAAAATGAACCTCAATCATTTTGAGGCAATACAGCTGGTCCAAAAGCTTAGCTACGAACTAAGCGGTCATGACTTTGACGAAGTCGAGGTCTCTCTCCACCCGCCCTACACGGATTTACGCTCTATCCAAACCGTGATCGACGCAGATCGTATGGGCTTTCAGCTTGGGGCCCAAAACTGCCATACCGAAGCGTCAGGAGCGTTTACCGGAGAGATCTCGCCGGCGATGCTGGCGAAACTGGACGTTGGCTATGTGATTGTCGGACACAGCGAACGCAGAGCTTTGTTTGCTGAGAGTAACGAGGATGTCGCTTCAAAAGCATGTGCGGTATTTGCCCACGAAATGACCCCAATCGTGTGTGTAGGAGAAACCCTCCAAGAGCGAGAGTCCGGCCAAGCCGCAGCCATCGTGGAGGCACAAGTAGTTGGCAGTTTGAAATCTATTACGAGCCAACAGCTTGGCGATGCAGTGATTGCGTACGAACCAGTGTGGGCTATCGGCACGGGGGCGACAGCGTCTGCGGATGATGCACAAGAGATGTGCGCTCACATTAGGACTGTTGTTGCTTCAATCCACAAAGGAGCTAGCGAGTCAGTTCGCATCCAATATGGCGGGTCTGTGAATCCGTCGAACTCGACAGAATTAATGACCATGCCCGACATCGATGGGGCTCTTGTCGGTGGGGCATCTTTGCAGTCGGACTCTTTCGCTCGGATTGTGAACTTCAAAGAAGCCTAGAGTCGCCCTATGGGCGTTACTGATCCGAGTTCGAACCGACCGCAACTTCCTGAAGGACTTGTTGCTTTCGTGAAACGGGACTGTCCTACCTGCGTCGATGTTGCGTCAGTGTTGGGAGAGATATGTACTCGAGGGCCCGGTGTAACGGTTTACAGCCAAGATGACCCGTTGTTTCCTGAAGCCGTCGAATCGAAACATCACGATCACGATCTTGCGTTGTCATGGCACTGGGATGTGGAGACAGTGCCCACTTTGATGTACGTGCAAGATGGCAAAGAAATGGCCAGAACCGTGGGGTGGAGTCGGACTGATTGGGAAGCCATGACGGGAGTTGAAGAACTGGGTGCTGAGCTTCCTCAAATGCGGCCAGGTTGTGGGTCCCTGTCGGTGGACCCGAACTTGGCGGAAGGCTTGGCAATCAAGTTTGGCGAAACAACACTGCGGAGCCGTCGCGTGGAATTTGCCAGCCTGGAAGACGAGTTCGACGCAATGTTCGATCGCGGGTGGTCTGATGGATTGCCCATTGTGCCGCCGACGGAAGAACGAGTGGCACGGATGTTGACAGGCACTCATCGGCAACCCGAGGAGGTGTTGGCCATCGTTCCGCCGGCATTGGTGGAATGCACGGTGGAAAAAGTCGCGATCAACGCAGTGATGGCTGGGTGCCGCCCGGAGTATCTGCCCGTGGTTCTGGCGGCGGTCGAAGCTGCGTGCACAGACCAGTTCAATATGCATGGTCTGTTATGCACCTTGTGGTTTTCAGGGCCGATCATCATCGTGAACGGCCCAATTCGGCGCCAAATTGGCATGAATACAGACAAGAACGCGCTCGGTCAGGGAAATCGAGCGAATTCAACTATTGGTCGGGCTCTGCAACTCGTCGTCCGAAATGTTGGGGGAGGTAAACCTGGAGTAGGGGGAATCGACCGATCAGCGTTGGGGGCGCCCTCCAAGGTTGGGTGGTGTTTCGCTGAAGACGAGGAAAATCTTCCCGATGGGTGGGACCCTCTGTCTGTGACCCGCGGATTTGAGCGAGGGCAAGACACCGTCACATTGTTTGCTGGGCATGGTCCGATCGGTTGCATCGATCAAATATCTCGCACCCCTGAATCTCTTATTCGGACGTTGGCACAGCAACTACATGGCGTAGGAAACCGAAAATTGCCCAGCGAAGCGATGATCGTCATGACGCCCGAACACATGAACGTTTTCGAAGCTGCTGGTTGGAGCAGGGGCAAGTTCTACGAAGAACTCGAACCGCTTCTGCAAATGGACCCGGAGCTTTCGGCAAGAGGAGCCCAAGGAATAGAAGAAGGTATCCCCACCCGTGGTAACGAAGAGACCGTATTTGGGTCAGCCTCGGGCCGGACGGTGAGGAAATTGCCCGATTGGTCGCCAATGATTGTTCGCGCTGGCGGAGGGGCTGGAGGCTTCTCGGCCATCCTTGAAGGATGGGTTCCAGGGTCCAAAGGGAGCACACCAATCACGCACCTGGTATCTGGCTGACCACCCCGCGGCTGTCAAACTGATCGGTAGCCATTCACAGCACCCACCTAGGTCCTCATGTCTGTGAGTGACTACCGAGGAGTCAGTTAGGGACGCTGGTACCATCAGCCTTGTGTTGACATGGATTGTCGGTGCCTTGCACCTCAGCTCCGCCTTTGGCCTCGTTGGGCTCGTGCTATTGCACAGCGGAAAAGGCGGCGGCGTGTCTGACATGTTTGGCGGAAGCGTAGGAGCCACAGCAGCCGGCTCGACGGTCGCAGAAAAAAACTTGAGTCGAATCACCGTCGTGGTCGCTGTCACCTTTGGTTTCACAACCCTAGTGTTGGGTCTTCTCCTGGCGTAGACAGCAGATTCGTATCGCTGCTGAAAGCTTCGGTTGCCTCTTTGGGCCCGGTTGAGCAGGTTGGTAGAGTGGTCTTTCTTCCCGGATTCGGGAACAGCGTCGGAGTGGCGGAATTGGCAGACGCGCTAGACTAAGGATCTAGTGCCCGTTAAGGGTGTGGGGGTTCAAGTCCCCCCTCCGACACCACACGAACCGCCATTTGCCGTCTGAGAGACGGCTGCGCGTTATCTATACCTAGGGCTTCTGACGTCGCCCAACGCCCCCCTCAGGGGAGGGGTGACAGACTGAGACCATGAGACGGTTTGCGGGTGTGCTGCTGTTGGGAGCGTTGCTAGTTGCCTGTGGTGGTGGGAGTAACGGCAACAAGATCGCCTTCACCAGCGACCGGGACGGCAACCGGGAGATCTTCGTGATGGACGCCGACGGGACCGGGGTCCAGCAACTCACCGACAACAACGATTTGGATTTTGTTCCGGCGTGGTCGCCCAACGGCAACAAGATCGCCTTCACCAGCGACCGGGACGGCGACGAAGAGATCTTCGTGATGAACGCCAACGGGACCGGGGTCCACCAACTCACCGACAACGACGACGTTGACTGGAATGCGGCGTGGTCGCCGAACGGCAACAAGATCGCGTTTTCGAGCGAGGGCGAGGTCTTCGTGATGAACGCCAACGGGACCGGGGTCCACCAACTCACCGACAACGACGACGGTGACTGGAATGCGGCGTGGTCAGCTAACGGCAACAAAATCGCATTTACTAGCACTCGGGACGGTGACGGCGAGGTCTTTGTGATGAACGCCGACGGGACCGGGGTCCACCAACTCACCGACAACGACGACGGTGACTGGAATGCGGCGTGGTCGCCTGACGGTAACAAGATCGCCTTCGACAGTGACCGGGACGGCGACGAAGAGATCTTTGTGATGAACGCCGACGGGACCGGGGTCCACCAACTCACCGACAACGACGACTACGACATGTCTCCGGTGTGGTCGCCTAACGGCAACAAGATCGCCTTCACCAGTGACCGGTACGGCGACTGGGAGATCTTCGTGATGAACGCCGACGGCAGCAATGTCGTGTCGCTTGGTCAGCAGGGTGTTGTCTCCAGTTGGGTTGGCTAACCGTGACGACTCTGTTGGGATGATGCCGTTGACTAGGGGCGTTCAAGTCCCCCCTCCGACACGTAGAGAAACAGCAGGTTCGGCTGAGGGTTGCTCATTGATTTACGCCCTCCCGGGAGGCCGTGGGCGCGGTGTGTTACGTATGAGGAACGCAGCGAGTCTCTCGGCAACTAGCTTCGGTTGCTCAACGTGGACGAAGTGGCCTGACCCAACCAGTTCGAGGTGCTCTACATTTGCAAGCAGAGCTGCAAGGGCAGCGTTACTTTCCCGAAAAATCGGACCAGCCTCCGACCCGATGACTAGAAGGGTGGGATGACGAAGCGCCCGAGTTGCCTCTTCATCAAGTTTCCATCTGCTACCGGCTGGCAGATCGCTTCCGAACAGCGTTGGAACGTCAGCGAGAGCCATTTCTGTCGTGCCCTCAGGTAACTTCTCCTCGAGCTGTGCCATCACTTCAGCTCCGCCAACGCCGCCTAGGAACAGCAACATGGCCTTTCGATGCTCACCCGATTCGAAAACACGAACGAGAGGACGCATCGCTTCGTCGAAGCCAGCAGCTGAGGGCACAGAGAAGAGACCCGGTTCAAGGAGACTCATGGTTAAGAATCGATCAGGCGCCTCGATGACAGCCTGAAGCACAATGTCGGCTGCCAAGGAGTGACCTACCACATGGGACCGATCGATTTGAAGGTGGTCTAGTAGGGCGACGACATCGGCCGCTTCGTCACTCAGGTCTGTCCCGGTTTCGCCGGTGAGGTTCCCCCGTATCCACGACGACGGAAAGTCACGACCTGGTGACTATTTAGGAGGTTCCCGTAACGAAGCATCGGTTCCCACGGATCAGCGATGACGGATCCGTGTACCAGAACAAGTGGCGAGCCGTTTCCCCGTACCCGCAGTTCGAGTTGCCCACCGTCGACTTTGAATGTCTCCATCTGCGTCTCCCCGGCAACTTGATAACGCCACCTGGTCTTGGTGTCCGGTTATTCCGCTTCGCGGACTTCTGTAAGAGTCATCGTTGTTTTTGTGGAGGGTCGCGCCGCTCGAACCTGATCACCGGTGATTGTCTTCTTCCACATGGCTAGATAGGCGACCGCTTCGACCCAATCCCAGTGCTCATCCAAAATGGCTTCGACTTCGTCGTCCCATAACTCGCGGGCACGAAGTGCAACCTGTGACCAATCTTCAAGCTCGACGCCCATCTGCGGATCACGAAGCGTCACGGGGCACAGAGCCTCGTCGTAGTCAGGTCCTTCGTAGGCATAGACGCAACCAATGAGTTGGCCAATCTGGTTGAAGTCATGTCGGGAACCTTCCCAGTTGAAGTGGCCAGTGATTCGTTGTTCAGTCAAAGCGCCAGCCAACGATGACTTGATTCTCGCGTCGACGAAACTCTTCAGTTCATCCCACTCTGAATCGCCTGGCACGAAGGTTGATTCAAGCATCTGCATATCAACTATGTCAGGAAGGCCAGACCACTCAACGCAACCCTCTGTTCCCTCTTGCCTGTCAGGGGCAATCGTCAAGCTGGTGCATTGAACTTCGCCAACCTCACCGACAACGGCGTGACCTGCTTCGTGTAAGGCGACTACTCGCAACGGCGGCATAGCCACGATCGTAACTCGCTGTCCTAAGGGAGATCGTCGCTCGTTGCTTCTGCTCTTCGTCTTTCACGTTCATAATCCGTAAAGCCTTGGAAACATGGGGTTTGTTCTCTGAAGACCGAATAATGTTCACGTTTATGGCGATTGATTACCAGCAACTTGTCCAGGGCGACCGTATCCACGCCAGCCTGTTGCACGACCCCGACGCGTTTGCAGAAGAAATGGATCGGATCTTTATCCGGGGATGGGTTTTTGTGGGGCATGAGTCCGAAATAAAACTTCAAGGCGATTGGGTAACGCGTCAACTGGGAAACGAGTCCGTGATCATGGTTCGCGAACACGATGATTCGGTCAATGTCTTAGCTAACAGGTGCGCCCATCGCGGAACTGCGCTGTGCTGGGAACATCAGGGAAATAGTTCTTTCTTTCAGTGCACCTATCACAACTGGCGTTTCGGTCTCGATGGCGCTGTACGGGCGATCCCATTTCCTGATGGCTACACCAATCCAAAGGAACAACTTGGGTTGGATCGGGCCGGGCAAATAGACAGTTACCGTGGCTTCGTGTTCGTCAATCTTGACGGATCAGCGGGCCCTCTGGACGAGCACTTGGGGGCCGCGGGATATGACTTGATAGACCGACTCTGCGATCTGAGTCCGACTGGCAGAATCGATTTGTCGAAGGGCTGGATCGCTCATCGGGTTCAATCGAATTGGAAGTTGTGGCCCGAAAGCGACAGCGACGGGTATCACGTTGGTTTCGTTCACGCCTCAATGTCCGCTGCTACGGACACGTATTACGACGAGGTGGCGGTGGGCGGCGATGCTGTCAGTAGTTCACGGGCGGTCGATCACGGCAACGGCCACGTTGAACTTGACTTTCGCCCAAGCTACAAAAGAGAGCTTTCGTGGCTGGGGATTACCCGAGACAAGGTCAAGGGCTACTACGAAGCGCTGGTTGCTCGAGTTGGAGTTGAATCAGCCGAGCAAATGCTTTGGGATGGGCCCCCACACGCGTTCTTGTTTCCGAACCTTTTCTTAGGTGAGTTAGTTGTAGCCATTGTGGAACCTCTGGGACCGGGTGAGATGATTCACCGGCACACCTCAGTTCAATTCGAAAGCGTAGAAGAAGGTTTCAATCAACGACTTTTGCGTCAGACTGAGGCCGCGGTTGGGCCGGCATCGTTTATCACTAGCGACGATGCGATCACAGCGGAACGTATCCAAGCAGGGGTATCGGGGACGCGTCGATCTTGGGCTGGAGAAAATCGTGGGTGGATTGACCTCAGCCGGGGTCTTCACCGAGAGGAAGTCGACGAAACGGGTACTCGGTCAAGCGACGCCTCGGATGAGACCACTAATCGTGGCTTCTGGCGCCGCTACCTAGAGATCATGACCAGGCGTGTGTCGGTGTGAGTACGGTCGAACTGCATGCAGAGGTTGAGGCGTTTTTGTATCGCGAAGCGCGGTTGGCTGATGAGTTTCAACTTGATGAGTGGGAAGCTCTACTCACCGATGACTTCCATTATTGGGTTCCGGCAGGACGAATTGTGGGGGAGCCTTCGGAGCAGTTGTCTTACCTGAACGACAATCGAGCTCGAGTAGCGACTCGCATACGCCAACTTAAAACAGGGAAACGGCTGTCCCAACTACCGATCTCGCCGATGCGCCGAGTAATTTCAAACGTTGAAGTTTCCGATCTTGGTGATGACGAAATTACAGCGACCGCCAATTTCGTCATCTACGAGGTTGCTGCCCAGTCAAGTGGAGAGTTGCGGGTCTGGCCAGGCCACGCCCAGTATCGCCTCCG